>ERZ1035001.255-NODE-255-length-32038-cov-524.556108_pt1 | contig 32038 bp, 49 predicted proteins | sample MGYA00520685_ERZ1035001 | MGnify/ENA primary metagenome ERZ1035001 (study PRJEB33766, sample SAMN09781749) | gut metagenome | biome: gut microbiome | host: Homo sapiens | place: Madagascar | study: EMG produced TPA metagenomics assembly of the PRJNA485056 data... | reverse complement strand
CTTTGATACAAAGATATTAGATTTTAAGATACAAACTGGGCGAACACCGCAGTTGCGGTTACAGCCGCGGTTGCAGATATTGCCAGCGGACGAAACAACGGCAATGCTATAACTCCAACCTCTTTCCTTAGTACTCCAAGGAGTACATGTCCACCACCAATCGTCCAAGTCCTTGTTAGGAAGTAAGTTGTTGTACTTCCTAGCCTCATCAAAAGTAATAGGTCTTACCTTGCATTTACAATCATCAAATTCATGCTGCATATCAACTGATGTTAACTCAACAGTATGCTCAACAAGATTGTTTTCCCCAACCTCCGACTCAATTATCGGCTGAATCTCATCCTCAATTATTTCCTTGAGATTAGATTTGTTGTAATCTCTTGAATCCTCATCATAAACTATGTCTTCGGCCATAAAGTTCTTAGAAATAATTTTTGTCTCAGCCCCTATCTGTTCAAGCACAATAAAGTCATTCTTCCCAATCTCAAACACATCTCCAGGTGCTAGGGCTGATAATTCTACCTTGTTCTTTCTTTCTGCCTCTTCAAGCTGCCTTACAAGTTCTCTTGCTACTTCTAATGCCTTACTCATCACATTACCTCCAATTCCTCGTTGTCGTTTACGGCAAGCATTATTATCTGACCATCTACCATATCTACAGCTTTCTGCTGATTTGCAGAATCAAGACTCTCTGCATCATCAAGCCACATAGGACAAGCAACATTACTAATCTGCTGAATACTGTTGCAAATATCAATCCTGCCGAGAATCCTATTTCCCTTGTTGCTCATCGTGGTAAGAATACTCTTGCCGTCTATGGTAGGAATACATGTTGACTTATATCCGCCATTTTTAGCAAATTCAAATAGCTGCCACTTTACCAAATTAAAATGTTTGTTTATTTCACTTGTGAGAACTTCATTTTTAGCCTTATCAAGATCATCTAACAAATCAAGAATCTTCTGCGCATCCGTTTGAGCCTGCCCAAGATTGCGCTTATTAGCCAGCAACTCTTCAAGCCTTGTTTCGTCAGCTTCTGTATCAGACTTAGCGATCTTGGCTTCACACTCAGCTAACTCCTGCCTGAGTGCGGTCTCTTCGGATTTTAGTCTTGTTCTTGTTACTGTTGTCTCCATACCAGCCATATTGATTTCAAGCACTTCTATCTGCGCCATCACACCGATATATTCATCGTCACCTGATATGTCAACGCATAATGGAAGTGCGTTATATTCTTCTTCAAGCTTGGTAAGCTTTGTTCCTGTATCAGCAACAGCCTTTCGATTGAGTTCATTGCATTTTTTAAGTTTTTCTATATGCTCCTCAATCTCCTTGATCTTCTGAGCGATGGCATTGCCAGCAGCCTCAACTGCTGCCAGTCGCTCGGCTTGATTCTGTGCAAAATCACTCTTAAGTCTTTCGATATCTTCTGCCGGAAATTCTCTATGGCAAGTCGGACATATGGTAGTAAGTTCGTTAAATTTCTCAGCATTAACGGATTTCCATTCAGCCACTAGCTTTTCCTTCTTTGACCTTAAAATACCAAAAGTTCTTGTTGACTGGTCAATATCCCAGTCGTTATCAGAAATCCCCTGAATTACATTCATCTGAGTAATCTTGCAATCATCTATCGCACTTCTAAGTGCTGCTCTCTTACAATCAAGATCCTCGTTTGCCTTATTCTGCATTGCGGATATTTCAAACTTTAATTTTAAAATTTTGTCTGCAATCTCATCATGTTCAGCAGCTACCTTATCCATGTCCAACTGATCTTCCACAACTTTGTTCAGCTTTTCTTTAATTGTGTTTTTCTGCAATTCCAAGGCGGATATATCTATTGACTGTTTGATCTGTATATCTCTTTCCTTTTCTGCTATCTGTCCGTCAAGAACTGGTAACTCCTTTGCAGCTTTGGACTTTGTAGCTTTATTCATTGCTGAAAGTTCGTCTGCCGTATACTTTTCAAGATGCGGAACAAGTTCAGCAAGTTCAACCTTGCTTTTTGCGACGTCAACATCTGATACGCCATCTACAAGCGCAAACAGAAAATCTCGCATTTCTGCTGGTTTCTTCGCCAAAAATGCATTGATGTTACTACACATCTTGAGAATAGACATATCAGCGTCAAGATATGCATTAAAATCCCTTAATGTCTTAGGCACATCGTTGATTGAATAAGAATTATCATCCTTGTAACTGCTGCCATCTTTGCTATATTTCCTCTTCTGAGACTTCCGCATGATGACTTCCTTGCCGTCAACATCAAACACGGCTGCGACCGATACGTCTGTGTCATCTACAGTTTTGCCACCAATCATACGGCGAATAGGTGGATTATCAGAAAGCTGATAATCACAGTTGAATAACAGCCACATATAAGCGTTAGTTATTGAGGATTTCCCTTTGCCATTGGAAGCGGCAATTTTAGTGTTATCCCCAAAAATAATCTCCTTATGTGCATAACACATGAAGTTGTCTAAAATTAACTTTTTCAAACTGATTCTCATTTTTTATCTACCTCCAGTGGCAATTCACCAAGTATAATAAGTACCTCGTCCAGATCTATATACTTTTCTCTTCTTGCTACACTTATGAGCACATCGGCTCTCGTCTCCATATCTATTAATTCCTCATATCTATCGCGAGGAATAGTCACACTGTCTGCACCGCTGTTATTACATGTTCCTCCGCAACTAATTTCCATCTTTCTTCTCCTCTCTTTCTTCAAGCACTTCAAATTTTGAGACGGATATCTCATAAGCCGTCTTTTTCTCTTCGGTTCCATCCTCATAAAATTTGTTGTATTCCCTTGACTGAAATCTACCAGTTATGCCGACAATAGAGTTAAGTGGTACTCTTGCAAATAGTTCAGCATTTATACTCCATAAAAGAATAGGAATCAGATTTCCAATCCTATTAGGAAGATTATTGATTACCCTAGTGTCACAAACCCTATATCCTCTAGGTGTCGCCCTGATCTCTACATCGGCAAACTTATGGGCAATAAAATCGACCTTGTTTTTATCACATATATAAGGATTGACCTCATGTACCTCTATATATACTTTTGTGTGATTTTTCCCCATTGAATCCATAACATGTTTGGTGCGGATATGTCCGATGACTTCCACATAATCATATTTATGAATATAGGCAACCTTGCTATCTTCAATGTAACAAGGCACTAAATCCTCTGTTCCACTCAGTCGCCTTGCAATTATAATCACGCGATAATACGACTTATTACCTACTGAGAACTCATATATAGGTGTATCAATAACACATCCAGCGATCACCGCATTATTGTTTGACCAATCACTAATATTTTTTTCTCTCATTCCTTTCCTCCTCTATAGTTTCCATCTTTTGCTCAACTACCAGCATTGTAAGAACCAATTCTGCAAATACCAAAATAATCAATATCTTTCCCCAAATGGGTAAATGAATGTTAAATATTTCCAACCCTATAGGTACGCATATGATGGCTATATAAAACATAATAGCCATCAATGTGCACAAGACACGAATTATAATCGTGTCTAAATTTCTTCCCACGCAATCACCTCCTGGCATCACAATACTGACACATATTCATCTGAGAATTAGCATTGTTTATCTGTTCGGCAAGTGCCGTGGGTGCTGAATAGCTACTGATAAAGTTCTGAACATCATCTATGTACCTACGCTTGATACTCTTATAAGTAGAAACACAGCCAAATTCACGCTTGAGCTGACCATACATATCTCTAAATGTCTGGCTCCTTATGCTCCTGTCGGCGTATGCCTCGCTGTCTTTACCACCTAAGATTGATACCACTTTGCGCTTGACAAGTTTTTGAACCTCATCTATCTCACAGCCATATAAAGGCATATCGTTTTCAAGACTACCTATCTTGTCCTCAACCCTGTCTACCCTCTCTGCAAGCTCTGTATTACCCTGAGCAAGTAGCTGAATCTGTTCCAGTGTTGTAAGTGGCTTATTGTAGCCACCTGTCTTGCGGATAGATGGAAGTACCTTAGATGTTACCCATCTGGTAAACTTTTCTGCATTGTCTTTTCTGCTCTGAAATATTGCCTTGTATAGGTTGCTTTCATCAATAAATGTTGCCGTCTGTTTCCTACCTATGCTGTCGATGACCTCATTAGTAATGACCCCATCTTTATACAGTCTAGTTTTAAACTGACTAACATTTCCGATTTCCAATATTCGGCATACGTCCGCCAAGCAAAACATCGGTACTCCGTCTTTAATTACTGTTCTGATTTCTCCAAACTCTGGATTGTCAAAAATCGTTATTTCGTTCATTCCTCTCCTTTCTTATCGTCATAATCAATCTGAAAACCATCAGTATTTGACGTGATCGCCTCTGACAAGGCATTGCCGTCAATGTAGTTCTTTTCTTTCAGCAACTTCTCAATATGGTCCAGAGTACGGTCAATGCTCTTTAGCGTGCTGAGAAGTTGCTTTTCGTTTCTAGCGTCCATGGCTACTCCTTTTTCTCTGAACTGCTCTCCGCCGCGTCTGCCAGTGTCTCTGCCTTGCCTAGTAAGTAGCCTTTGTCAAACTCTGACATGCTCGGTAAAGTCTCTTTGAGTTTTTCAACTATCTGCTTTTCCTTTTCGCTCATTCACTTCACTTCCTTTCTGTGATATAATGATTAAAACTTTTCGGAGGTACATATTCATGCGAACATTAAATACTGGTCAATTAGAGCTTGCTATATCTGCCATAACTTTATGCGTTGCAATAATCTGTCCGGTTCTTGTTACGATCCTGAACAACTTTCACGCTACTCACATGAAAAAATTGGAATTGAAATACGAAAAGCAAATTTCCTATTATCAGAAACAGCAGTCCGTATTTAACCGTTTTCTGGAATTTGCTTCCAAACAGTTAGAAGCAAATTATCAAAGTGAGCGAACCGAATACATACGCTCTTACCATGAATTGGTTTTATATGTACCGTCCGAATACTGGGAGCAACTATCATCTCTTCACGATTCTTTGCTCAATAGAAGAAATGATTCCTCTGAAAAATTGCTTGCTGTTACCCAAACATTGGGAAGAATCCTACAAGAATCTGACCGATTATTCCCAAAATTATAGTGTAGACAAGCCCTGCAATTCGCCAGCCGTACTCGGATCTCCCATGCCAATAACTCATAATACAAGTCATGAGAACAAACACCATAATCGGTATTGCGTCCAGACTGCTGTAGTGAAGCATTTTCACCCTATTTTCACTTCCTTTCTGTTGACCTTGTAAACACAGTATAGTCCCTCAGAAACATCTTGTCAATAGTTTTTTGTTGACTTAGGGACTTTTTTGCTGTATAGTAATGATGAAAGGAGGCTTGAAGATGAATGAAAGGATAAAGAGCTTAAGAAAGTCTTTAAGTATGACACAAGAAGAATTTTCTAAGCAAATCGGTTTGTCGAGAAATTTTATTGCCCAAGTGGAAATCGGAACAAAAACTCCGTCAGACAGAACTATTTCTGATATTTGCAGAGAATTTAATGTCAATGAAGAATGGCTGCGAACTGGCGAAGGAGAAATGTTCATACAGAAGAGCAAGGAAGAACAGCTCGGAGAAATGCTTGCCGAGATCACCAAAGCAGATGATGAGTCTTTCAAAAAAAGATTGATTGTTGCTCTTGCTAACCTTGATGAAAATGGTTGGGATAGCCTTGAAAAATTGATTGATTCAATTTCAAAGAAATAAAAAACACCCCAAGGAATACCAAATGGTACTTCTTGGGGTTTGTTTTACTTAATAAGATTCATAACATAAGCATATAGTATGTTAATTATGCGTTCGTCTGCTATCTTTTGTACTGCATCTGTTATTTCTTTCTTTTTTTCTTCCACAACCTATACCCCCTATACAAATTCGCTATCATTTGTACTCTATAATATATGCAAATACAAGTCTGTTTATTCCGTCAAAAATATAATAAATTGGGTAATTGCATTTTCTTATACGCCGTGATAGGATGAGAATATATAATTATATAATTATGGGAGGGATAATAAAATGGCAAATACTCGAATCTGCCCGAGATGTGGCAAAATAAATGATGTATCATGGCGATTTTGTTGTAATTGTGGACTAAGCATGTATGCTCCAAGACCTGTTCCTCAACAAGCACCACCTCCACCACCGCCATTAACACCAGCCCAGCAAAAACAACAACAGCAACAATTAATTGCTCAACGAAACAAACAAATAACGTACTATAGACAAAACGGAATTGCATATTGTCCTAGGTGCTTAAGTATTCACGTTGATTCTGTCGGCGGTGAAGTGATGGGAGCGCGCGATCAAAAGACGAAAACAAGGTACACAGTTAATTTGAACCCATTTAGACCGTTTACACTTGTAAATAAAAAAGAAAAGGTCGTTAGAAAAGCTAATCCGGGTAGATTTGTTACTACATGGCATTGCAGTGATTGCGGATTTGTTTATAAATAAAAAAACAGCGGAGAAAGTGAGTAATCACAATCTCCGCTTTATCTTAATAATTTGTTCCTATGCAAAGGAAAATATAATCCACATCTGTTGATGACTTAGCATCTTTGGAATTAAACGCAAGTGTTAAGGTAAAATTATTATCACTGATTGTACCCCATGGGAAACTACTCGGAGTATGTACAAAAATCGGTTCACCTTGTGTTGACATCATTATAGGAACTACTTCTTTTGTTCCTTCTGGTACGGCAATACTTATTGTTGCTTCTACATACTCATTGTTATTTGGCACGGTAAAAGAAGCTGATAAAACATCTATTAATGACTTTGTTTGCAACACAGGGATTAATTCGTTAATATTTGATGTGATTGCATTAATAAGTCCTGCATTAAAATCGTCACCTGTTTGATCATATTCTGTCACATCTTCAAAACTTACCGTTCCGTCGGAGTTGTGAATCATGTTGTATCTTCTTTTCCCATTCATTTCGGATGACAGTATATCATCTCTATAATCATTATTTAATTCCTGCATAATATATTACCTCCTATATTCTAATGTCTTTATATGCTCCCATTCTGAATGGAATGCGTTTCCTCGTTTGTCTTATTCTGTCAAGCATATCTTTTATTTTTTGGCAAGCATTTTCAAGTCGGCTTATCTCTTCGGAGCCAATAAATGCACCATTGTCATAGAATGTTTGCTTAACACCTATATCTTGAGGAAATACAGTGTTATTAATTCGATCAAGATTGTTTTCAAATTTATTAAATTCATCTGCATAATAAAAATCTGTGTAAGTTTTATCTGCACCCATATCTTCAAAGTTTACAACCGGTGCACACAAAAGTTCTGCTTGTTCCTTTAAATAATATATATTATTCTTAATTCTGTTGTAGTCGGAACATTCAAATACATCGCCGCTTTTCCAATTTGCCGTAGGTTCACTCCACAATTATTCCACCGCCTTTCTAGCACTAAGTCTCCCACTCCATGCACCATTAAATGTAAGTTCATTTTGATAAGCCTTAATTTTTGCTGTTGAACTATTGGTTTTAATCAGATTGAATAAATCCCCGGCATCTACGCTAGGGTCTCCACGCCAACTTATTGAATAATCAACTGCACCTAGGTAATAATTCGCTAACCAATCATCAAGCAAACTAGCTGCTTCTGTATTATCAACAAGTGGGTTGTTCCAATTAACTGTTTTAGTTCCGTTGCTATTGTATCTATGGGTTAATCCTTTAGTGTCCACAACATACTCATATCCACTGACTGTGTACGTAAGTGTTGTATCTTTGTCAGTTAGACCATCAAATTTTAGCATGCAGTAATAGGCACCACTTTCTACAACTGTAACTGTCACATTACTTGCATCAGTGATGGCGGTATAACCGTGACTAGGTGCTGAAAAGTCAACTTTCACAATATTGTTGTTTGGATTGACAGTAATTTTTTCGGACACAAGTTCTTTTTTGTCGGTGCCGGGTTTATATGATTGTTTTTGAACGGTAATTGACTTTAATTTATCTTCCATCGTAATAGTTGGTGCATCAAACATATCATCTTTGGACAATTCATAGTCTGTTGCGTCACCAATTCCAACATAGTCTATTGACACTCTTGCGTATGGCTCAACTTTAGTAAACTCTATAATAACTTTGTTCGCAGAGCCATAACGATTGTAGTCTGTCCAGTTAAGGCTATCTACATCGGTAATAACAACATCATCAACAAGCGTATCATTATCATAAGTTTTTATAGTAAATTCAAGAGGTTTACAATTTCTAAAATTAATTATAAATCCATACCAACTGTAAGATATATCTAAATTGAGAGTAATTGTAGGATTTGCAGAAAACTCGCCAATGCCGTTTGCTATTTCCTTGCTCACATATCCTACTTCTTTATATATTTTGTTTTTAGGTAAAAAACAAAGGTTCCCGCTATCAAGTCGTGAAAAACCCGTGCTGCACATTGCGTAAGCTGTTTTCATGCTCTGCATCTTCTCCTATTCTACGCACAAATCCATTGTGAATGAATGTTTTTCGCCTGGTTGCAGTGTTACCGGCTCGATAACTTCACGTGCTAACATCATTGCTCCCGTGAAAGCACTTGCATAACTCGCATATAACCCTACTTCTGATATGGTTAGTGGTGCATTACCTGTATTTCGTATAACTCTAGTGATAGTTATAATTGAACTTGAAAATGTCTGCGGTATATCTTTAGTTTGTGTGACGATCTCATAGTCTTCTGTCACATTTTCAAGCTTTATATCTGCCGCTGTTGCTGGTGTTGTGCCTGTCCCTAACACTATATAAACTCCGGTTATGGCTGAGCTAGGCGCATTTTTTAAAAGCAACGATGCACCAAACAGCTGTCTAAACCAAGAGTAACTTGCGCTAGCTGTTTTATTTTCTGTGGTTTTACACACAGTATAATTGTCTGAACCCAGTTGACAGTTTAGGCTGACAAGACCGGCGAAATTATTTGTCAACATATATATACTTCCTCCTTTAATCCAATGTATTATCTATCTTGTGTGTCACTCGGCACTGCACCACACCGGATATCATTGTTGTGCTTAATATCTGAGAGTTCGATGTACCTGTCGGTATCTTTCCAATATTCTCCGCCATCACATCTGCCGAATCTGTTGGTTCTGTAGCCACTCCTTTTTCAGTGATAGCTGTGGCTATCTTGGTATTTCTATCACTGACAGATTTTTTTACTTCTGCAACTTCATCTGATATTGTTTTTATACTTTTGTCTATCTTGTCCATGTCTCCTGTGTAATCTGTTCGCCAATCTGGAATATCATCATTACCGAATTGGCATAATCCAAGATTCTCCGTTTTATTTTGCGATGCCAAAAAATCACCTCTCTACTATTTAAGTTTAAATTTTGCTTGTGTAGCATACTCATAAGCTGTTAATTTATATGTATCATACCTGCTTGCTGTCAGCCTTAACATTGCATACTGTTTAGCTGTCAATGCTCCATTATCATCATGTAACACGCTGTCAATATCACTAAAATCTAACTGTCCATTTGATGATATTGCTTTTGTGGGTGTAATTGCGGATTGTATATGAATCCTATTTTGCCTGTCAATGGACAAAGTGCATCTGCCGGCATTGGCAATTATCTGCAAACACTCTGCGTGCGTAGCAACTGGTAACGGATTGTGTGTTACAGTATTTTTAAGAAAATTATCAAGAAAATAGTTACTACTGTCTGTAATTCCTGCATCTGCCAATACTAGCAGTGCCAAATCGTACAAGCTAATCCCATTTGCATAATACTGACCTTTATAGTATTGCCCGGTTAACAATGTAAATCCATCTGTAGCATTAAATGTCGCTTCTCTACTATTAGCCGACCATGCGGATAAGTAAGTGGTTTGCTCCGGCAACCATTCAATATTGCCCTGTCCGTCTACATCATAGCCAAACTGTACTTTAACCTCTTGACCAATTTCCATATATTGTATTGCGCTATCTGGATTGTCCGGATCGTAGTATTGATCTTGATTATCAACTTTAATCATAACATCCATTGATGGTATGGTTTCTGTTATTGGAGATACATATTCTTTGCTACTGTAGTCCATTACCTCTTCATTGGTAAATGTTTTTGCAAGGCCACACTTAAATGAGTATATTCTCAATCTATTCTGCCCGTAACGCATTTGAGTTGGTTCGATTGTAATAAATGTTATGTCTGTAAAAACATCTTCCGTTATCCATACTTCATCAGCATTACGATAACGTGTAGTGCCATTGTTAGTAATAATATCAAACTCAGTCGGATAACATTTTCCAAAATTGACAGTCAAGCCCTTAATAGTATGCGAATTTGCTAGCACCATTGTAACTGTTCCCATAATATCAGCAGTTACAATGCCGTTGTTATAGTAATCGGTGCCAGTTCTAGGCAAGAAAAAAGCATTGCCATCGAGGACAGCAATGCCAGGTTCTGCTGTAGCATATATTCTAGTTACTTCTTCGCCATCAAAAGGGGCAATGTCATTAGAATATGCTACTGTTTTTGTTTGTTTGTCTAGTTTTATTTCGTTTTGGGCTCGGGAATTTACAAGGCCTATTGTTGCTTTAATATAACCTCTGTTTCGGTTAAGGGACTTCATAGATTCCTTATATTCTTTGCTTACATTTTGCATTACATCACCTACCAGTATCTATAAGGTTGAACTGACAGTTACGATATTTAGTTACTATGTGCGATTTTGGACTTGCAAACAACGGCTCTGCTGTTCTGTCGCCCGGGTACATTATAATTGTTATTGGCTTGCCTGTTCGGTAATCCTCAAACGTTACTGGAATATAAAATGGTTCAACTGCTTTTAACATTGCTTGCCAAATTTTGGGTTCAAGGCCGACCCATTTCATGTTATCCAACTTGTATAAGTCTCTACCAATTCTTTGACCAATAGTTACATTGTTTGCATTACGTCCAGCATTAACTGTCGTTGTAATAGTATAAGAAAAGCCAACGGCCGGACACGGAAAGTCCACACCGTTAACATTCAGAAAACTTGATAATCCTTGTGCCATATTATCACCTCTATGCTGTTGTAAATTGATGACCGTTACGTGATCTACGCCTATCCGTTTCACTGACAAGGGTTCGACCATCAATATTGATAGATGTATCTTTATCGGCGGTTTCCCTTGTATTCCGGGCAATTTGGGAAAGATAAGGCGTAAGTGCATCATCAACTGCTTGCCTAACTCCACTTGCTATACCGGCGGTAATCTGTTCGTTGTTTGCAACGACAGACTTTCCGTTGTCAAACTTACCCATTATCTCGCCTTGGTTTGCACGGAACCATCCATCTTCTGGGAATCCTCCGGTTGCATAAGTTGGCATGAAACTAAAAGTACCAGACATCGCTTGCTTAAGTGGGTCTGATGCCTGCTTAACATTGAATTTTATTTCCTTTTGGGACATACCCATAAAAATTTTGTTTGCGGCATTTTCACCAAGTTTTTTTAAGCCCTCATCTGTCTGTGTCTTAATATTGTACTGTACACTTTTGCCAGTAAAATTTTTTTGCAGCGTGTCGTTGATTGATTTAACTGCACTACCGCTAGTTGTTGGTGTACCGTTAACGGCAGTATTTGCATTATATTTAACTGTTTTATCTTTCCAGTACCGGCTAAAAACATTTGATATACTAGAAAGTTTTTCACCTGTAGTAGCATTTTGACCATTAATAGCGGTTTGTGCATCGTACCTAGCATTCTTGCCTCTCCATACAGATGACCACCGATTAACTATTCCGGATAAGATGCTGCTACTTGGTGTATTTTGTCCATTTGTGGCGGTTTTCGCATCGTACTTAGCACTCTTGCCTCTCCAAGTATCGGCCCATAATTTTCCTATATTTCTTATGGTCGCTACGTTGTCTGTCTTATTATCATTTACTGACGTGTCTACGTTGTAATCAACGTTTTTTCCATCAAAAATTGAGATTGCTCCGCGAACTGATTTATTCAGTTTTTTATAGTCTTTATCAGTCTTTCCGTTGGTGGTCGTATTAATATTAAACTTGTTGCTTATAATTCCTGACAATCCAACTATAGGGCTTGTTTTCATTCCGAATTTTGCAACACTGCTTAATTTGTCCGCAATTTTCTTGAGATATTCCCAAAGTGTTTTCAATTTTTCAGTAATTGAATTTAAAACAGGCTTAATAATATCCCATGCAATTTGGACTTTTGCACTTATATCTGCAATTTTTTTAGTAATCCAGTTACCAATTAATTGCCGAATAACTGAATTAATTGCTGATGCAACAGACAATATAGGCGAAAGCACAGTTTTTATCGAATTTAATGCTGGAGAAATTTTTTTACCTATTGCGCCGGCAACTTTTGAAATAACCGAATAAACCGTACTCAATAAATTTGAGACTGTGCTTAATGCAGGTTTTAATACTGTTAGAACCTTATCTGTATATGGGGACAATTTGCCCACACCAGATTTGATTTTGTTGATTATATCAACAATTAAATTCATTGGCGCAATAATATATTCAAGTGCTTTTTTTATGCCCTTGAATAATTTGGAATTGGATATTTTGCTATATGCACCTTCTCCAAATATTTTATCAATTATTGTCTGGCCTACACCTTCAAATATTTGCATTGGAATCTTAGGTATTTCCTTGGCCATAGTAATAATCAAAGAACCAAGGTTCCAAACAAGGCTTCCCCAATTGATACCACATATAAAATCCACAACTTTTTGGCCAAGTTTTTGCCAGAGATTATCCTTATTTGCGGTATCAAAAGCACTAACAACATATTTACATATGCCTATAGCAAAATTAGACAATGTTGCTCCTGTAAGCCCAGCGTCCCAGGTATTGAGAAACCCAGCTATTGAAAATGTAAGCGATTTACCCAAGTTTTTCCAATCAAAATTGATCGCAAAAGTATTCCCAGCACTAAGCGCTGTATTTATTGCGCCGGCAATTGTTGAACCGAGATTAGAAAACAATCTCGGAGTAATGAGGCCATTCAAGAAGTCGGCAAGTCCTTTACCAAAATTTTTTGCCTTTTTGTATACCTTATTCCACTTAATAGATTCCATTGCCTTAGACAAACTATCACTGATATACTTGCCTAATTGGTTAAGGTTTTTGATGCTAGACTTGTAAAGTCCCTCTGTTTCTTTTATTTGGTATTTAAGTCCATTGTTGCCACCAGCACCGCTTACACCAGTGCCTCCACCAGAACCACCACCACCGTTTGTGCCTGTGTCTTTATCCGGTTCGACCACGTTCAACTCATCAATACCAAGAAGATGTGTTTTTATATCTTTGGCCGCTTTGGCGGCTTTTTTAGTTCCGCTTGCCATATCATCAGCAGCACCGGCAGCACCTTCAAAATCATCAGATATAGCACCCTTTTGTATCTCTAGTTTCCATCCAAAAATTGCACCAAGGGCATTTACTACCTTTTCAGAAAAAGTGTAAACCGCCAATAAAGCCTTATTAAGCGCCTGTACAAGCGGTTTTAACATATTGACAAATGCATTGCCCCATACGCCAGCGATCGCCTTTATTTGCTCCTGTAAAATACGTAACTGGTTAGCCCATGTCTGGCTAGTACGTGCAAAATCCCCTTGTACATTCTTGGTGTTATCCATGACATACTGGTATCTCAGCATCGTTTTTTCAAGCTGAGTCATAGAGGATATGTTGGCATCAAGACCTTTTTTCATTGCATACTCTTTGAGGGTTGCGTTAGTAAGGTCAATACCAAAAGCTCTCATAGGCTCTGTCTCGCCAGTAAAGATTGACCATAATTTACGAGAACTTTCTTCCTGTGAGATATTGTAGAAAGAGGCTAAGTCTGCCGATAATGCAGTAAGCTGTATTGACATATCAGACATATCTTTAACAGGTGCACCCATGGCAAGCCCCATGGCCTGAAATCTACCAGCTGTCTGTTTTGCCGACAATTCTGACATTCCATACATTTTTATTGATGTTTTAGAAAACTGCTCTAATTTGTCGGTGTACTGACCGAACGTATTAACAACAACGTTCTGTACTTCGGTAAGATCAGATGAAATGTCTATGGCTTTTTTAAATCCACTTAACACTCTTTGCGCCGCCCAAAATGCTGCATAGATTTTTCCAACCGCCGATGCAAGACTCCATATATGTTTTTTGGCATTTTTAGCACTGCTACCCATACTGGTAAAACTATTCTGTATACCTCTGCTTGCGCTTGCCGTTCTACTTCCTTGTGCTGCCAAATTTGCAAGGGCATGAGTCATCTGTATTACATTTTGCGATACTTGTGGTGCCGTAGCCATAACTTGCATAAACTTCTTAAGTTCAGCTGCAAGAATTCCTAGTCCACCGGCGGTTTGCGTTGCTTTTACTCCTACTGATGCAAGATTGCCAAGTGCTGTTGTCATCTGTATTGTTCCAGCGGATAATTGTGGTGCAAGCGCCATGGTATTAAACAGATTGCGAAGTGTCACAGATAATTGTGGTAATGTTGCCGATACAACGCTTGCTTTTTGCCCGGCATTTGCAAGTCTGCCAACTGCATTGGTGAGCTGAATTACATTTGTACTAACGTTCTGAGCGCCTTGCAACGTGCTAGATAAACCTACAATCGCATTTCCAAGCTGACCTATAGCGTTTATATTCAAACCATTAATATTTGAATTAGATAGCCTTGTAATGGAATTAATGAAATTCGTGAGACCCTTGTTGTTGAACTGCATATTTCCTAACACTGATATGCTGGATGCAAGCGGACTTATACTATTTGCAACTGCTGTAAGTTTCCCACTATTAATGTTTTCAAATTGCTTTATACCCTTGGCAGCTCTGTTAAAATCAGGCATTTTTACATTTTTTATTGCATTCATGCCCTGTGCAAGCTGGTTCATGCCCTGTGCAAACTTGGCTATACCATTACTATCAATTCCTTGCAATGTCTTAGACAGTGTGCCGAGCTTATTTGACAGTTTATCTACTGCATTAACTGCTTGAGTTGCACTTGCATGTATTTTAACTTCAAGATTATCTACTGTTGCCATGTTTCACCGCCTTGTTGTAATAAAAAAGACGGCAAAAACATCAGTCCTTGCCGTCAATCATATTGTATGTCCTATCCCATTCTTGCTTTGCCTTTAATCGTTCTTCAATAAACTCATTTCTAAGTCTATTTACCCTATCTTCTTCATTTTCCATAAGTGGAGCTTTAAGATACTCTGAACTTGCTTTCTTGCCGTTAAGGCAATGATCTATTGCAAAGCAAAGAGCAGATCTGACATACGTTCCTACCCATGCATATACTTGTGAGTCGTGTTCTTTTTCTGCCATATGATATGCTTTTTCATATGGTTCAAGCTCTGCTGGGCAAGATTTGTCAATATCCTCAACTGTAAGTCCATAGCCTTTGGTCATCATTAACCAACGGGGTAGTATTTCGTTACAGTAATTTTCGTAATTAAAATCTTTGTTATCCTGTTCAAGGATTATTTCTGTGCCTGATTCTGCACTTTCGCTATTTCCACCTCGAACAGTCTCTTTAAAAAACCATTGTGAAGCATCTCATTTGAGATATCCTCCTGAAGCTTAAGAAAATCTCCGTTTTCCTCGTCCACAAAATGGTCAAGCATATCCTCAACCTTACTAAGCTGTTCGTCACGGCCTTTTCCTGTAGTTAAGTTGTAGCCGAACTCATCTGAATGATTAGCCTGTAATCCAGCAAGTAAAATTTGTGGCATTAACAAATACATTTGCTCCATTCCCTCTATTGCTCCAACTCCATCGTCTGTACTTGACTGCATTACTCCAATTCTTGCCAGCTTGCTGATAAATCCAGCTCTGGCTACTGCCTTATTACCAAACTTAATATTGTATTCCTTGCCATTCATTGTAATTGTCATAATATTTTCCTTTCCTCCTACTCTTAATAGGAAAGGGGCAGTCCGAAAACCGCCCCTTGTTTGCTTAATACGTATAATCAGCCGATTTTATATCTTCTGTATCGTCATCGCTCAGCACGGCTGTATCTGAGCGGTTTGTTATTCCCCCGGTGTAAAAGCTACCTTTGTATCAAAGCCGACAAGATCTTCGAGAATAAGGTTGATTTCAACTGTTAAAAGTTCATTCTGACCCTTTGAAGCCACTGGAAGAACTGATGGTGGCTGAGCCTTAATAAACTCTGCCTTGGTAAATCCAGGTGTGATTGTCTCAAACCACATAGATTTACCTGTTCCCTCTAACTTTTTATACTCTTCAAGTACTTTCTCCCATTCTGCAAGTGTATCTGGTGTCCAGTTTACTGTTACTGTATATGTATCAGATACAGTAGTTCTACCAGATATGTTTCTTGTGTAAAAATCTTCAAGAGCCGAAGCGTCAATAGCTTCTGGTTCAGCTGTAGCATCGCCAAGCTCATTGATTCTTGACAACTGAGTAAATGTTGTTGGCTTTTCTCCTGCGGTTGTTTCAACACCATAACCAAAAGTAATACCCAGTGTACTTAATCCTGGTACTGCCATGTCTTTACCTCCTTAAAAATGTGCATAAAAAAAGAGCCACATGGCTCTAATTGCTAACTATAATATTGTGTCACCAGCCCCAAACACACGGCTAAATCGCATGTTACATATATAGGTTCCGCCATTAACATCGTATTGAGGTGTTCCGATGACCGAAAATCTCATTTGTTTATGTATGTCCGTTATTTTGGACACAATCTTTCTACATTCGCTGTGATTCTTGTTGGAAGTCACATCAACCTGTATTGTTTCTCTTACAGCGTTGATTGTCTGTCCCTCTAAATCTTGTCCCAACTCCATTCCAGGTAGTTCGTGAATATAGACTGTTGGGAATACTGCCGGTTGATCTGATTCACCTTTATTTGTAACGTTAAGCGTTGGGTATTTATCCTTAAGTTGTTCTGTTGCTTTGGCCTTGACAATGCTATATATTGTCGGGCCAAGTTCTATTGCCCATGCATTATCCATTGTCAAACACCTCTTTCACAACGTTTTTGACTTTTCTTTCAAGTTCACGAGCAGTATTGTACATATATGGCCTAGATGGCATACCCTCGGTGAACCACCAATAGCCATTGTCGTCCCTGTAAAACCAGCCAATTCGGCCATCTTTAAGTTGGTGGATTGTTTGACCGCTTGCATATTGCCAAGATACTCCCGGAGGTAATTCGCCTTTGTATGGTTTCTTTTGCCCTATCACGCCAGTTCCAAACTCAACAAATGCTGCGTGATCTGTTCCGGCTACAACCGCCCAAATGTGACTACCCTTTGTATCTGTAACGCATTCTGATTGTATACTTTCAATCAACTCACCTTTAAAAATAGCATCTAAATTCCCCAATTGCACTCTAGCAACTTCTACGCCATCATCAGCCAATCTTTCAGCAATAATGGCGCATTTATGGTCAAGCCTTGCTTGATAGGCTTTAAGCTCCTTGATTGCATTCTGTAAACTACTCACAGACAAAGATACATCTATTGTTTTTTTCACTTGACCACCGCCTTAAGGACATATTTTGTTGACCGCAAAGCTGGCTTAACTCCTACAACTGTAAAATCAGCAGAAGTCTTATCAATGTAGCCATCCTCTGTGTATTCAACTTTGCTATCAAGCCATATAATATCACTTTTTTTGATAGGATATGCTCCTCTATCTGTAACTATGATTGCGTCAAAATCGTTGACATCAAAGCCATATTCTTTTGCCTGTGCTTCACCGCCAGAGAAAGAGATATTAGCCCTGAATGATACAGGCTCTTCGTATGATATTTCTTTATGATCTATAAGAGGTATTTTTTGTCCCTCTTCTGTGATGAAATACTTTATATTGCCGTCATCATCTATTTCGTATATCTCCACCTCTTTGCCGTAAGGAGCATACTTCATAGATTGTTTATTAATCTCAAGTGACATTACTTCACATCCTTGCCAAATCTCCGCCAAAGTTCAGACAGCTTTTCCCAACCGTACATTGCTACAAATGCAACTACAAATCCGGCTAGGATAGCTGCAAGAATCATATACCATAGTATTGTCATATGTATGTACTGCATATAGGCGATAAAAGCCACAACGGTAATGCCTATGGACAGCACAAGCACCAACATGTCGGTTGGTATCTTCTTAAATACACCAATGCCTTTGATTACTTGTGTAATTACCGCTACAACAAATGTAAGTGCGCCTATGACAGACATTATAATAGCCATGTTGGCTACAAGACTCTGTATAACATCCATTTTTACACCTCCATTTTTTCGTTGAGTCGTGTTGCCATTTCGTCTACGCGATGATGAAGTGACTTAACACTTTCCTCAACCTTAATAATCCTGTTGTCATGGGAATTAAGCTCTTTTCTCATTTCAACAACTTCATCTTTTATTTCCTTAGTGTTGCTAGATATGGTATCTAACTTCATATTTATGCGGGTGTTTTCTCGGACTCTATCCTCTAGGTCTGAGTTATCAGTTCTTCTATTATTCTTGAGATTCAGCATAAGGCTGACAATTCCAAAAAAAATAGAGAAAGTAACCGATATGATGCTGATAATTATTGCTACTGGCATATATCTACCGCCTTTCTCTTATGTTTGCATACTGCCCACCACCACCATAATGTATGCCCTCTGCTACCGTTAGGTAACGCACAATCTTCTATAATATCTCAACAAATGGGAATACATCAGCTAGCAGCTTATTTCTGTCAATCCAACTACGGCTGACTCCGTTTTCGCCGAAACTTGCCATGTATTCCTCGCCAGCTTGAGATAAGTCGTATACAACCAAACTGACTATATTGGTAGTGTATCGTTTCATGTCTTCTTCTATTTGCTCATCTGTGTAATCAGATGGGTAATTACGCTTATTGCGTATTTCCTGCTTAATTTCCTCAATATGTTGCTCTATTCTTGGATTATCCTGTAGATCAGTCCACTTGATAGAGCCATCGTCACCGACTTCATATTGACCTTTTCGTATTTTGACTTGCTCTACCAATGTGTATTCCACGACTACCTCCTACAAAGCAAAATGAGCTATAAGCACTTCTTTTAATGCGCCACCTGTCATGTTTTCGGCGTTATCTATGCCCTCTGATATTGCAAGCGCTTTTAGATCGTCTGTTGACATTCTATTGATCTCGGTCTTGGTATGAGTAGCAACACCAGAATCAGCTTTTTCTTTTTCTGTTTCTGGTCTGCTTGTTTCCGGGACGTCATTTCCCGCATCATACCATACCCCATCTTTTACAACGATATAGGGATATATCATAAGTTTTGCCTCCTACTCGTGATGAACTTCAATTACGGCAGTGCTATCCATATTCTCATAAGATGGCAAAACAACCTCAGATGCAAATGTTGACATCTTCATTGGTGGACCGTACTCTGTCTTTGTAGCAACTGTAATTCCTGTACCATACTGAGTTACATCAACATCTGCTACCTGTCTTGCAGTTCTCTCTTCCGGTGTAGTACCAAACCATGTATTGCCAAGATTACCCTCTGGAAGAAGTGTGACCTTATTATCCGGATAGAAATACTGTTCCTTGCCCTCATCATCAATGTACATCTTATCGTAAAGCACGATAGTAAGTTTGGTTCTCTTCTGCACTACTGAAATAACAGTATCATCGTCAACCTCAATAGTTGCTGTAAGGTTCTGTGCAAGGATTGAGTTTCTTATCTGTGCATTGTCAAGAAGATACTGGAATGTATTGCTATTCATAAGCACATATCTAGCAATCTTGCCTTGCTTTTGTAACTTCTTTCTTGCATTGTTAAGGTCTGTAAGCGGCTTTGAATTGGTTGTGTCGCTCCACATGCTTGTTCCATCAAGCTTGATATAATGATCCTTAGTGTATGACCCGTCAGAATCATAATCATATGAATACTGAACACCGTCACTCTTAATAGTGATAACTGGATGTCCATTTACTGTTGAAAGAAGAGCCATTCTCATTCTCTCTGGAACAACTTCCGCACCACTTACAAGTCTGCTTGTGTCGTCATATACCGAACTAAGAGCACTTGCAAGGTATGGATCATCAGCAGTGTTTGCTCTTTCTATTTCAAGCATTTCTGCTTCGCCTATGGTCATTCCCTCACGGAAAAATGCCATCTGTGTTTTTTCCTTAGAAAGTCCCTCTCTAGCTCTGATTGTTGGAATTGAATCAAAGTTAGATGGTGCAAGAGATACAGGAAGTCCCTTATGTGTTTTTATCCATTGCAGGTCAAGTCCCTGTTTCTTTCTTTCCGGAAACCACTGTAATCCAAGATACGGAATCTGATTACTTGCGTTTTCTGTTGCTGACAGCGCAATTGACTTACTGTCAATAACTTCATTTACTAACATATGTTTTACCTCCTGTAATTACTCAAATACGATCATTGGCAGAGCTGTTTTGACTGCTGCATCGTATGTTACTCCTGAATGTTTTTCTGCAACCGCTGTGTTGAGATATGCTTTCTTAAGAAGAACTCCCTGTGGTCTATCTTCTGTTACATCAAATCGAAGTATGCCAACCACTGTTGCTGTGTTATCAACCTTGCCATCTTTACCGATTGGGGTTCCAGCTTTAACTATCTTTTTGCCATTCACTTCTGTTGTAACTTCTTCAAAATCCAAAGTAAGAGGTATGGCCTCGTTTGGCTCTCTCTTGAGAATTTGCACATCACCTGAGTATGTTGTTTTTTCGTACTGCATATTCATACTTGGCATCTATATTTCCCTCCTTAAATGTAATGTTTCAAAATATCATTTTTTGTATTTTGACTTTCAATAAGACCGGCAGCTATTTTTTCTGCTTCCGTCTTTGTGTCACCTGAATTGCTACCTGTACCACCATTACCCGGCGGTGTTGAGCCATTGGCTATCTCTTTCTCTTTAGCCTGGGCAGCGGCAGTTTCTTTATCTGCGATAATCTTTCCAAGAGCGTCATAATCCATGGAACCATCATCCTTAACCACTAGCTTTGCCTGTTCAGCGGAAATCTTGAATTTCTCGGCTGCACTTGTTCTCTGACTTGCAATTGCCTGTGTCTTTTCAAGATCTGCTATCTTCTTCTGAGCATCTTCAAGAGCTTTGGCATTTCTTTCTGCCTCAGACATACTCTGTCCCTTTAAATCCTCATACTCTTTTTCAATAGCCTTGAGTCTTTCAAGTTCTGTGTTATTCTTATTTGCCTTTGCATTAGCAGATTGAACGTCCTTACCATTTTCGGCCATGACTTTTTCGATCTGCTCATCGGTCAAACCCATTGATACTAAATCTTCTCTTTTCATTGATTACCTCCGTATGTCTACGTTTTTATACGGTGCAACGCCACCGATTGACATTGCCGTTTTCTACGCTCACGGCACTTGCGAAATTTTGTATAAAAAAAGCAACCACAAACGTGATTGCTAATTTCCATTGATTATATTGTTGTATTGCTCTTCTGTTATCAGCCCTTTATCATAGGCTTGCTTAACCATTTCAGCATTCCATATATGATAGACTTGATACCATTTTTTTATTTTTTCATACATAGGCTATTCCTCCGTCAGCAGTGTGTTAGTCATCATTGCCGTATATGTTACTTGTGCGTCTATACGCTCAATATCAGACGGTGTTTTTGCTGGTTCATAGCCGTCATACTTCTGAGGATTGTTGTTGATGTCTTGAAGATTAAGACTTTCAACAGAAGCATGAAACTGTGTTCCGTCATACTCATAGTATGTATGTGTTTTTGACTGCTCTCCGGGTTCTGCATATTCCTCTGTCTTAACTCTTTCGTTAAGGCACAAGTACACCCATGCTATTCCTTTGGTATCTATTTTTATAACAACTTCTTGCTGTGGTTCTTCTGCTCTTATTGTCATTGCTTACCACCTTTCTTGCCACCTTAAGCAATTTGTACACCCTGTAACCGCAAAAAAGCTTTTTAATCGGCCGACAAGTAACCCCAGTACGCCCAGTCAAGCCCGGACCTGCAAGACAAGCAACAGAAGCCCGCATTCGCGCCATTCCAGAGAGTACCGCCCTGATAATATTCTCTAGTCCCGCTAGTGCTAGTACCGCCAGCATAAAGAATATCTTTATTACCTTGACCGCTATTAGCCACTTGATTTGTAGGTAGCCATGCTCCATAATTCTGTTCTACATCGCCCGTCCAATAGTCTGAACCTTTACCGTCTGTGCTTGCTGCAATATTTCCAACAAGCAGATAGCTTGATTTTATAGTGCTTTCATCGGTAACATGCTTAGTTCCCCTAGGAGCAACGTACACATCCTTGGAATAATCAGATTTAAAAAACATTACTGTATTAGATGCTATTGTTCCGCCACCAGCCAGATATTCAACACCCTGTATTCTACAAGGATGTTTCCCATCGGAATTGCTAACAGGAGAGCCATCATGGTGTCCAATTACGGCATCGGTATCACCACTATGTGCATGCATTGACGTCATATATATCTGTCTTTCACCAACCGGTAAAGTATCAAATGGTTGGCAATCAAGATATACCGCCTTATTGCTATCGTCAAGTGTTTCTATTGCTGTGATTTTTACATCGTCAGCATAGGCGTGAATGGTTGATACACCTCTATCAAGTGAACCGGAAGTATCAGCATATCCAACAGATACACATAATCCTACTTGCAAATTACCAGCCTGTGCGTTTGTAACCGGGAAATAATTGTGCTTATCTGTTGATTGCACACTTGCCGGATATTGTATGTTCCAATTTGTTACACCCATCATGCTATCTTGGCTTGACTTATTTGCGTACTTAATAAGATTAAATATCTGTGCAAATGTATATCTGTCTGAGCCGGCTCCAGTATAGCCGGTGCCTTTCTTGCCATAGTTGGTTATCATGTTTTGATAACTTTGGTTTCTTGCGACTTTGCCTCGCTGAGAATGCAGTAAGCCATCCGAACCTGTAACACTCATATATCTTGACTGGATGAAATAAGGCATTACCGCGCCATCCGCACGTACTGCTTGTTCCCATGGTTTAAGTCCGAGCTCTTCATGTGGGGTATCAGATATGACAAGTTCTCTATACTCGTCCGATATATCAAGCCAAGCATAGTAAAATGTCATTTGCATGGCGCCCATATCTACATTACCATCTGTTATGTAGGTGCTGTCACCCACAAATGCCGTAGGATACGCAAAGCCATCATCGTATCGTTTGTAATTGACCTCATACCATTTGAATAATGGTATATTTTCATAGTCATCTTGATTTTCTACCGTGTCCGTAGATGGCACATAAACAAGGTCTTTGTTATCCCTTGTTTTCTCACAGACAGATGTAGGATTCGATGTCGATTTTGGGACTTTAACTCCGTATATCTTGCCTGTTCTTTGCAAGGAGAAGAACTTGTCAAGCAATATGCCGTCAAGGTTGTCTACAGTGTCCTTAACCGCTTTTATAGCGTCGCCAGTTGCTTTTGCATCTGCCGGTGTATTTTCAATAGTCAAGCTCTTATCCGTAGTCACCGGATTCTCTTCAAGATACTGCTCTACAATTTGTCTTATCTGGTCATCGGTAATACCGCCCTTTTTAATTTTTTTGTTGAGTAATGCGTATACTTCCTCTGCATTCATCTGCGCACCTCTCTATTCCTGTTTTATCCAGTTTTCGCCGTCAAACTTATATAAGTCTGTTGTATCTATCATGTAACATGAGCTGCCAAGTGACACATATGTTGGCAGCTTATCTATATCCTTAGACAAAGCATTATATTCTCTGTAATTTCCTTTGGACTCTAATGCAGTAATGCTACCCATATCAGGTACATCATCGCCCGGTTCATACACTTGCCCGTCTTGGACTACTGTATATCTAGTCACCATTGTTGTTACCTCCATTGCCAAGATTATCCATTATCTCTTGTGCTTTTTGTTCTTGTTGCTCTGCATCATCTATAGTTAGATATAACTTATCCAAATATTTCTTGGACAGCAAAAATGTCTTTTCTGCATCTCCCCACAATCCAACAGTCTTAATTGCAACAAGCGGATGTATTCCAGCCTGCAATAGAACAACCAAAGTCTGAGCTTTGGTGTACATATTATCCTGTGGGCTGTGATTGATTTGCACTGAAAAATCTCTAACTGTTAGTCTTAAATCTTCTGCATACAGTCTGATTGCATTAAGTGCAAGTTTGGCAAGCCGTTTTTCTGATGTTGCGACAAGTGGGTCTTTTAACTTTGTTCGTGTCTTACTAAAATCCCAGCCATTTCTTAACTCAACAGCTCCTTGCGTATCTCCGCCTGTGTTACCTTGCTTAGTTGGGATTGCAAGAATTGTCTGAACATTATCCCACAGATCATCCTTGGCAACCTGAGTCTGCGATTGATTAAGCTCTTGTGACATAACGTCTACATCGGCATTGTTGACACCGTTGGTCGATTTTACAACTAAGGCGCCCATTTCTTTCATGGCTTTAAATTTGTCCTTATCAACGTCACAATTAACAAACTTAATCCACGCCTGCACAAACTGCTCTATGCTATCCATCCTGTTAGATTGCATATTGTTGATTGCGTCAAGCATATCTATAACAAGTTCAATATCGCTTATTCTTTCGTGGTTGTTAGGGTACTCAACAATCGGTATATCTCCGTAAGCATGTAATCTCCAGTCTACAACTGTACTGTTATATATCTTACATTCATGTGTGGCTGTGTAGCATTGTTTATACCACTTGCCGTCACTGTCTTTAAGTTCCGTGACGGCAATCATTGGTTCCTCGGTGTTGCTGTTGTATATGATAAAAGTATTGAGCGGACAAGGCGTAACAATCCTAAACGGCACATCGCCGTTTGGATTAAACTGGATAGCTTTAAAAGCCGTACCGGTGGCAGATTGCCATTCGCCAGCCTTTATGTCTTTATCTTGCTTGCAAGCATCCACCATATAGTCATTTAAATCATCAACTGCATTGTTGATATCGTCATCATCTTTACGGCTGATATACTGTACTGGCTCTCCGTAAGTTTGTCCAACTTTAAATTGCACAATTTCGTATGCATGGTTTTCTACGATGTAATTAATTACATCGTCACGAATTACTTTAATTCTGTATCTTATTGGCTGATCGCCTTTGTAATAATTCCATAAATACTTTATGACCGGCTTATTCCAGTTAAATACTCCTATACACTCACCGACTACATTTACAATATTATCCGGTGTAATGGTGTCTACATTGGTATATGCTATTTTTCTACCATAGCGACCTCTTACAAGGTCTTGCAAATGTAATCTGTTCATGTCAACTCCTACTTCATGAGTTCATTTACTCTCTTCTGAATCTTATCAGGATCATAACCTGCTGCCTTAAGCCTATTGATACGTTCCTGTCCGTTGCCCCAGCGGCCAGCAATAACTTCATGTGCGACTGCATTGATGATCTTATCCTCTGACATCTGTGATGTCTGAACAAGCTTGTTGACTGCTGCCTGAACCTTGCTATAGTCATATCCAGCCTTGGTCAGTCTGCTCTTGCGATCAGCTCCGTTACCCCACTTGCCCGCAAGGACTTCCTTTGCAATCGTATTGATGCTCTTCTTGCCGGTTGTTGGCTTTGCAAGTATGGGCACGGCTCTTCTGCCTGCCAGCTTATTCCAGCTTGCAGAGCTGATATATGCCTTGTTGAGATCAAGGCTGCCGCTGTAACCTGAGAGCTTGCCGACAGATGTGTACTGACGAATAAGGCAGTTATAAGCTCCCTCGTTCCATGGATGTGCCTGATAACCTGTCTCATTGTAATCCGGGTACTGAGCCACCCACAGGCCATAACCAGCCTTTTTCACCGCGTCCATGGCGCTCTTCTGAATATAGATCAGAGGCTTGATGCCTGTCTTTTTCTGCACATAACTGCACCACTTCAGACACCACTCAAGATCATTCTTGCCAAACTGAGGGTTATTCTTTGCCTCCCAGTCAAGCACAAGAACGGCTTTGCCAATATACTTCTTTACATACGCAAGGAAGTAGTCAGCCTCTTTTTGTACGTCACCGCCATTGGCGTAATGATACGCACCTAACAGTTTCTTTTTTTTCAGAACTTTGTCACAGTGACTTGTAAAGTATCTGTTCTTATAGCTTGTTCCCTCAGTTGCTTTGACAATGCAAAAATCAAAAGGAACTTTGCTTAAATCTATATTCTCGTCGCCTTGCCAGGCACTAATATCTATTCCGTTCATTGTTTGTACCTCCTTTTACATTAAAAAAGCACCAGTAAAGCTACTGGTGCTTTCAAAGGGTTTATGAGGTTTGAAAAAGTATGAGAAAAAACAAAGTGTTTATCAATCAACTTGTTCATGATATATTATATAATATGTTTTATGGGACATTCTAGGACATTTAAGGACTACTTATATGTGTTTCCCCACTTTTGTTCAAATTCCTGTAATGCTTTACCATGTCTTCGTATAATTTGTTTGTAGCAATAGTTCATCTCTATTGCCATTTTTTCAAAAGTCTTTTGCTCAACGTATCTTGAGAATAATATCTGATAAGTCATTTCGTCAGACATACTATCTATCTGGGATATAATTATTCGTTTGTTGTCAATGTATCTATCAACAAGCATATCTATTTCATTTTCCATTTGCTCAATTTTAGACACGATTTTGTCCATGGTGTCATAGCTAGGTGATGACTGTACCCTTTCATCATTTTTGACTGCTGATACGCTACAAGCCATAGATCTATATTGTGCAAGCTCTACTAGCTTGTTATTGATAAGTCGGTCATATCTGCCTATCTGTTGCAAGTATTCCTTTGTTTCCACTAATCAATACCTCCTAAATGGATTTAATGTCGCCTCTGCTACTGCTGTATTTTCTGGATTTTCGATAAACATTTCCAACTGAGTGATTCCGTCTGCTGCATCATCATGCTCATTGCCACCAATGCTAACAAACATTGTCAGCTCATCCATAGCAGCTTGATATTCGTCATCTCTGTAATACCTTTTTATTCCAAGTTCTGCATCTTTTTGCATCTGCTCTTGGGTTCTTCTGTGTGTGTCCAAAAATATAAATTTACGTTTTACATCGCCAGAATAGGCTATTATCTTTGCTAACTTTTCAACTTTGTTTGGTGCTTTACGACTTGAACACGAACATTTATAGCCCTGTTCTTGTAGTTTTTCATCTACATATTGGCAGTAAAGATCACCACCAACATTACCCTCAAATCTAGTTTGCCTTATTCCATTTTCAATAATTCGACCTACAACAAGTGGCACCGTAACCTCTTTTGTGCCCTTATTAAACACCCAACCTATGATATAAACATCACCGTTGTCATATTCAACGCCAATAGGCATTGATAAGCTATCGCCACCACCCCAGGCTATATCTGTGACACCAATGTACCTACAATCTCCGTCTGGTAAAACTCCGTTAAAATATCTAAGACTATCTGTTGGGAATAGCAATCCCTCACGGACGTAAGGTTTTTGCATGAACTTAGCCATCCATTCAGCGTTTTCCAACTTGTCTCGCATATCCCTATAGTATTCCGTGGAAAATCCGTTTATTTCATAGTTGAAATTACTTTCGTCATTCTCATTAAGTGCCGGTATTTGCCTGAATCTATATTGAGGGTCTTTTTCATATTGTTTTCTGAGACGTTCCAGTGGGTCTAGGACATTCCAAAGAGTACCAACCATCAATTCTCTTGCACCGTCGTTTTTACGGTCTACCATTTTATTAAGGTATTCCTGATAGGTATTCTCCATACGTGTAGGCGACAGAGAATGTTCACGGTCACGCACAAGGTCATCAACATACAAATATCCGTCCGCTGATACATCAACGGCACCTGTCCATGTGCCATCAATACCCCTACAAGTAATTGTTGCAAATCTGTCCGGATCACCAAGCGTAATCGTAAATTCATCCGCACTTTTATCCGTAACAACTGATTTGTATTTTGGGTGATAATAACCAAACAATTCTCCAAATGTGTACTCAGGCGTTGATAAAAGATTCATAAGTTCTTTGTAAAATCCCTTAGCAAGTATTCCTGAATGTCCACCCATTGCTGAATGGCTGTTTGGTCTGCGTAGCATAATCCACGCAAGGAAAAAAATACAAATTGTACTCTTTCCAACACGGGACGGCATAGACAATCCATAGAACTTGATTTTGCGCTGCTCCAAATCTTCCAAATCTTGTGCAACAACATTTAAGGTTTTTTGCCTAGGCTGGTAAAATCTCTTCTGCCAAGCTCTATTCTTCTCCATGTAGAAAATAAAACTTTCAAATTTATCATAAGATTCAAGTTTCAGAATTTGGTAATATTGATTGACAAGCTCTATCTCTGTCTTGTTTGCCTGGGCAAATTTCTCTATTCCCCATATATCCATTCCGAATTGTTTCAAACAGAATTGATTCACGATTGCCTTTGACCTTGCCGTGCATTCAAGCATTGTAGTGATATCACCATCATTTTTGGCTAGTTGGCAAGTATCAAGATAGGCATTGATGATTGTTTCGTCTATGCCCCGAATATCTATGTATTTTTCGCAATCCTTAATTAAATTCTGTAATTCGGACATAAAAATAGCACCTCGCTAAAAAGCAGAGGTGCTACGGCCTCTGCCTATAATTTTTCTAGGGTAGCGACTAACTCTATTTGTTAGCCGGTAATTCCGTTTTGACTGCTTTATTTTACTATTCTGTCAACAACTTATGCAGTTCCAACGCTTCATCATCTTTGATAAGTTTTCTGATATAGGTTTTTCCGTTATTGTTCTCAACTACCATTGCTATTGGTCGTTCTCCTGTTTCCAACCCTAAATCAAACGCAACTGACATTACTTCTTCCCCTGTTTTTTCAACTCTAGCTTTTGGAATTATCACATTTTCAGGCATTTTAAATATTTTACTCATTTCTCATAAACCTCTCAAAATCTTCCTTACACTCTGAACATAATTCATACTTTTTATTTGCATGTTCAAAAGTGCGATTTGCAATATTCCCTCTTTCATCATCAAGACCAAAGGACAGAATTTCATATGGGGAAGTACCATATTCAAAAAAATTTATTATCGCTATTGATTCTGCTGCAATTTCTTTTCCACACCTGTCACAAGTGTGCCATTCTCTTTCATGTTTCATTAAATTTCTCCCATGATTGTGGCAAATACTCCACAGTTCCATCATTTTCCGACTTTTGCCATCCACTATCGCTACTGTAGTTATCACGACAAATAGCACCTGTGCGTGATACCACAATATAATTGCCGTCTTTTTCAGGATTGCCACTTCTAAAGTGTTCTTCTGTGTATTCTTGTTTACGATTGTCCACCGTCATTATTATTCTCATTCCAATACACCTTAAACCCATGTTTTTTATATTCTGCAACTGCATTTTTAAGACTGCCTATATCTTCATATTTCTCGTTTAGCATAATTGCTTTGTCATCCTTAACTACGGCATATATACCAAATTTAACAGCCTTTGACGCTATTTTTAAAACTCCTCTAAAGCCTTTTCTATTCATCGTGTACACGCTAGCATCAATATTAACTATCATTCCCCCACCAACTTCCTGCCACAAATAGGGCAATAATTTATGTCAAACCGTCCCGATCCATATTCGTTTCCACTATTGTCGTAGGACAGATGCCAGTTATATGTATTGCCAACTATCATTGCATTTCCGTATGTATAACCATTTTCTATCTTTTGGCATTTACCATTGCAAAATTCACACATTTTACTTCTCCTCATATAGTTTTAATGTGCCGTCCGCATTATATATAGGTGTCATGAAACTGCTAAATTGACCATATTTGCAAAGATACATAACGCCTGTATTTTTGTCATACATGACTTCTATATTATAATTTACATCTTCATAAACCGTTGTCAAATCTATGTATTTATTAGCAATATAACTTTGTTCCGGTTCTACATCATGCCCGGAACAACCAGTCAACATAGTTAATGTCAATGCCATTATCAGTGCAATTTTTCTCATTTTTTCTCCTTATCTTCAAAAACAAACAACGTGTCTGGAAATGGTTCTCCGCTAAATAGCATATTGAGGTATTTCAAAAAGGTTGGAGTACTCATTCCGGCTATTTGCGCAGCTTTAGTCTGTGTAACTCTGCCAGCCATATATTCTGCTACTGCCTCTGAAAACTTATCCGGATCACATCTATGTACACCACCAGCCATGTTTCACCTCACAACCATACATCTCTGTTTTCGTAATGGAACAAGAGAAAGTCGAACCCTCGTCACCGCCGTGAAAAAGCAGTGTCTTTACCACTTGACTATTGTTCCAGCAAATTTGAACATAAGGACTTGCACCTTACTCACACCAAGCATAGGAATCGAACCTACATAATGTCTCATGCTTTCTAGCCTTTTTGACACCATTAACCATTAATTGGAATTGAACCAATCTCGCACTATGCTGTTCAAACCTTGTTAATGCATTTCAAGATTGTCAGCCAAGCCATAGACCCAATGCTTAGAAAGAGCTTAACTTTGACCAACAAATGGCAGAGATGGGATTTGAACCCATGACCTCTAGCTTATGAGGCTAGTGAGCTGCCAGGCTGCTCTACTCCGCGTCATTATACATATGGCATACTACATAGCCGTATGCCGGGGCTTGTGATTATTTACTCTGGGAGGAGTATTCGACCGCCTATACGGCTACAGTTGGCATTCTGTAGGTTGATTTTCGCAAAACACTCACCGGACCTGGTGACGGTCCTTTATTCAGCATTCCGCTAGTGAGTGAAAGGAGCACAAATGAAACAAACATTTGTCCGGTCAAGGTAAAAGAATTTGAAAACCTTAACCGCATGAACGATATGGGGCTCGAACCCATGACCCATAGATTAAAAATCTATTGCTCTCCCAACTGAGCTAATCATTCGCATTCGCCTTGTATGGTCTCAAGGCTCCCATGGTTAGTCATGGTGGACTGTATAGGTGGAAAGGCTACTTGCAACAACTGCCTATACTCAGTAGCGGGGCTAGAGGGATTTGAACCCTCGAATACAGGAGTCAAAGTCCTGTGCCTTACCACTTGGCGATAACCCTATTTGTATTTCTCCATTTCATTAACACTCATACCGACTATTCCGGCTGATTCATCACTATCGGTATGCTTAAAGTATTCTCCACTTTGCGGCCACATATATCTGAACATAGCATAATTGGCAACATCTATTCCATTTGTTGTTGAAACAGCATTAAGAAGTCTATCTCTATTCCTGCCATCATTTGTACGCATGGCAGCCATTTGATATTCAATTCCGTTCATTTTGTTCCTTTTGGGGATTTTTATAGTTTTGTCTGATGTGATTAAAGAATATCTATCTGACCGATAGATAACTGTTATGTATGTATTATACACATACTGTTTAGATTTTGTCTATATTTTTTCTGAATTGCGATTATATCTTCTATTGGGACTTTAAACAGGGCTGATAAAATTATCAGATTGTCAACCGTAGGTATTGATTTTCCTTTTTGCCACTTGTATATCGCATTTGGATTTGCAAATTTAAGTACGTTTTGTAAATCCTTAACACTTAGCCCTTGTTGTTTTCGATAATGTACTATGTTTTGACCTGTTTTACACATGTCTATAACAGGTATATCAATCATATATTCTCACCAACCCTATGCTTATTTGTTTTGTCGTTATGTGTAAGTTTATACTTGATATATTTATATGTGGCTGATAAAGCCTTTTTTATTTAAAAAATATTTGGGGGGCTTAATAGGGGCTCTCCTGGGGTCCTGTCACACCCCCACCCCCTCCAGCGTTCTTTTTTAGCACTCATTTTGTCTGTGTGCTAATATTGTTTTAATTGTTCACACAATTTACTATTATGCCGCTTATGCCTTTGTATCTATTCGCAAAACCCACGTTTAGCGCACAATTGTATATTTACTCTGTATTGTTACCGCTAAAAAGTGGCTTATTTCCTACGTTTTCAGCCTGTCTTAAAT
>ERZ1035001.252-NODE-252-length-32357-cov-8.405733_pt1 | contig 32357 bp, 28 predicted proteins | sample MGYA00520685_ERZ1035001 | MGnify/ENA primary metagenome ERZ1035001 (study PRJEB33766, sample SAMN09781749) | gut metagenome | biome: gut microbiome | host: Homo sapiens | place: Madagascar | study: EMG produced TPA metagenomics assembly of the PRJNA485056 data set... | reverse complement strand
GCCTCCGATCGGAATCGAACCAATGACACGGGGATTTTCAGTCCCCTGCTCTACCAACTGAGCTACAGAGGCATACAGGAGAAATCGCAGTGCTTTCTCTCCGATCAGCTTTTACATTATAGTACATCGCGCGCATAATGTCAATCATAATTTGCATATTTTTTCATTTTTTATGTAGGTTTGTCAATGATGTGTTACACATAAGGAAAAGCGTTTAGGAAGTAGTCCGGAGATTTCCAGTTAAGTGGCCTGATAGGGAAATGATTGTAAGTTCGTTCTCGGACAGCAAGTTGTCGTTTGAAGTCCTCGAAAGAAAAGAAACGATGGGTGGCATAGAATTCTTCATTGTCCTTGCGGTGGCTTCTCTCTACTTTTCCATTGTGCCTTGGTGTGTAGGGCTTGATCAGCTTGTGACGAATATTAAGCTGCTCCAAGGTCTTTTCAAAAAGCGTTGACTTGGGATTTTTAGTACCAACCAGCCGATTTGTGAATTCGCTGCTGTTATCAGTTTGCACGCATTCGATAGCGTAGGGAAAACGCTTCACACAATGCTGAATAAACAGTGCGGAAGAATAGGTGCTGTGTTCCGGGAAAGCCTCCAGATAGCGAAAACGGGTGTATTCATCAATGAAGGTGTATTGGTACCATTGTGTCGGTTCTTCTTGCCCTACAGTACAAATCTTGGGAACAAATTTCACATCGATCTGTACCCTCTGGCCGGGATAAGACATCTGTTCATAGGGCTTTGGCGTGTATTTCTTTGGATTGGGCAATTTTACAGCCATTGAATTTCGTTTTCGGAGAAAGCGATACAAGCCCGGAGATAGAACGAAGTTTGACCCAAAATACAACGATACCGGCGTTAGGATTCCGATGACGCATATTCAGGATCAACTTGATTTCCTCAAGGAGTATGCTGATTTGGATGCCTGTGAGGGCGATGAGAGCGATCCTCCAACGAGTGCAATGTGCCGTCATAACGCTTTATCCAGCGGTAAATGTACTGCCGGTTGGTGTGATAACGCACCGCAGCCTTTGTAACGCCGTGCTTCTGTGCAAATTGAATTAGGGATTGCCTATACCGTGCTGTTTGTGTTATCTTATTCATAGCGAATAGGGTACGCCTGCCTTTCGGTTTTGTCTCAGCAACTTAACCTTATCACAGGGCAATCCTATTCGCTATCTTTTTTTATCTCTTTCTGTAACACATCATTGTAACACCTACAAAAACCCGATAAACAGCGCTTTTTCCATCCTTGACAGACACGCAAACTCGTTTATAATTAGGATAATAAGCTCAATATGTACCACTATACCCATTTTTGAAAAAGCCATGTATCAGATAGGTGAAAGTCGCACGAAAAAGCCGCAGCAGCAACTGAATACACAAAAAACAGCGACCGAGCATTATCACCGTGTCTGGCAGCACCGCACGGCCGCTCATCGCCGGTGGGCGATTTTGTTGTGTCGTTTTTTTGCGGCGGTGCTGATTCCGCTGGCGCTGGCAGGGGTCAGCTATGCTTAGATGTACAACGGCATGGACATATAAAAGCGGCTTCGCATGGAGCCTCCTTCCAACATCGCTATTCTGAATCCGGACCAGAACGAAGCGCTGGATGCTTTGAAGCTGGAAGGCGGCCAGAATGTGCAGGGGGGACGATGGCACGGTAACTTTGCGGCACGCGTCCCGCGCTCAGTTGACCGGTGCCTGCGCTTACTACCGCAAGGATACCGCCAAAGTGTCGCTGCTGTATATGGTGGATGAGGTCGACCAGCTGGGCATCAACCTGAAGAATCTGTAAAAAGCATACCTCACCGACGACCACGCTTATACCAAAATTGATACCACAGCTAAATATGACTTTTCGGCGCTGAAAAACCTGAGTGAGGTGCTGATAAACTCGCATCACATCCGCTTTACGCTGAAACATGTGCCCAAAAATATGGCAGAGGGCAGCACGGAAGCGTAATCAGGATGCACTGCAAGGCAGCAATGTGATGCAGATTCAAGTGACGGGCGCAAAGGCCGGTATGAGTGACGAAGATATCTGGAGCTGGGATGTGCCGAAAGATCAATATGTGGATGGAAAAACCGGTCAAGTGAGCACGGTGGTCAAGCAAGCATATTCAGCTGCAGGTGAATATGCAATCGGTGCCGTTGTATTCTAACTACAAGGTGGTGCTGACGGCAGAAGTATTCAACGATGCCGACAGCAAGAAGCCTGTAAGCAACACCGACGCAGGGGATGACATCATCTACACCATAGCTGAGATCCCAACGGAGTTTATCAGCAAAAGCAGCTGACCCAGCAAAACGGAAAAGCGCTCCGGATGCAGGAGTTTTCCCGCGCCCGACGCGCTTTTATTTGGCATGAAAACAGGAGAAAGCCATGACGATCAACCAGATGGAATATTTTTCTACGGTATGTACTTATCACAATATCACAACCTCGGCAAAGCTTTTATTTATCTCGCAGCCCGCGCTTTCGGCGGCGCTGGCCGATTTGGAAAAAGAGGTTGGCTGCAAGCTGCTGAACCGCAGCAGCAAGGGCGTAAGCCCCACCCCGGCAGGCGAAAGACTTTTGGGGCATTTCAACAACATTTTGTCACGCTATCGGCTGATGGAAAACGAACTGCCCGAGATCGTGCACTGTGAAAATATGGTAAACATAGGATTTCGGCCTTATCTGGGCGAAGTGGAAATGATGCGCATTTACAGCGAATTCTGCAAAGAAAATGCGGATATAGAGGTGGCGCTGCATGAAATGCGCAACAACCGGCCGTATCTGTTTTTGGATGAAGGGCAGCTGGATGTGCTGGCTGTTTCCGAGCGGTCAATGCCTGGCGGCTGGCAGGAAAAATACGAGTATGTGCGCCTGAACGAAAAAAATATGATGCTGCTGTATTGCCATTGCATGAATCCGCTGGCGCAGAAAGACGGGCTGGAACTGGAAGATCTGGCAGGGCAGACCGTGGCATTCTGGGAAGGGCACAAGGAAATGCGCGACCGCCTGAAAACAGCTATGAGCGCCAAGGGGCTTGCTGTGAAAACCATCGTACTGCCGCAGATGTCCGGCATTGCAAATCTGATTTGCAACAATGTGGCCGTGGGGCTGCTGCGAGGGGAATATGTAGACCATATCAACATTTTGCATGGCTGCACCCTGAAAGAAAGCCTGTGGCCCATCTTTCGGCAGCCCCATGTGGATACCTATATGATCTGGAAAAAAGAAACTGAACGGTATCTCGTTAAAAAGCATTTTATCGACTTTGTGCGCCGCTATGCTGCGGAACAGTAAGAACGGATATACAAACAAGAAAAAGCAGGCAGCCTGCTGGCTGCCTGCTTTTTCTGTTAGGAGAAAGAAGGGAGAACGCTGTAAGGAGAGAGAAAATTGTTTTGGCTGGCACAGCGCCCGGATGAATGGGAAAGAACCAGGGCTGTAATCTGTTTATAGCATAGCGCACTTTTGCAGAAAAGAAAAATCAGTAAATTTTGGCATGGATAAGAAAAAATTATAACGGAGTGCAATTTATGGAGGATTCGTTCATCAATATTTTAATAGAGAAAAAATCAGACGATGCAGCAGCATAATAGAAAAAAGCTATCGCGAATCAATTTTGCATATTTGTCAAGGTATGGCAGAATGATTACAATTTAGTTAAACGAAACAAAAATATAAAATATGCCAACATCGCTGCTGGGTAAGGCATATCGAAAGGAGGCGCGAAAAACGACCGACAGCAGGAAATACCTGGTGCTCCCGCAGAAAGCACCGGCAAAAAACACAGCGCCTGCTGCCGCACGGACCCGGCACAGGCGCGAGAGAAGGATTATAAAAGATTTGGAGTGAAAGTGTTATGACAGTACAAATTGGTATCGTTCTGGCAACTTTCTTGATCTTCGTGGTGCTGATTCTAAGCGGAAAGGTCAAGATCGACTTAGCGGCCATGGCAATTCCCATCATTCTGGAAGTAACGCGCGTGCTGGAATTCGGCGAGGCCTGGTCGGGCCTGGTAAACAATTCCGTAATTATGATGGCTTCCATGTTTATCGTGGGCGCAGCCGTTGGAAAAACCTCGCTGCTTGGCAAAATGAGCGGCGCAATCATCAAGCCCGGTGCATCCGATCTGAAAATTATGATCGGCATTACCATTCCCATTCTGTTCCTGGGCAACTTTGTAAACGGCGTTGCCACCCTGTCGATCGTGATCCCCATGATCGTGGGTATCTGCGCCGAGCAGCAGCGCCCCGTGAGCAAGTTTATCTATCCCGCCTGTGTGCTGGCACACATCTGGCCCGGCTTTTTGCCCACCGGCGGCAACGCCGCAGGCTATCTGCAGTATAATGCCATTTTGGAAAACCTGGGCGGCAAGGGCACATGGGGATTCTTTGATACCATGATCAACAAGATTCCCATTGAGCTGATCGTGATTCCGTTCATCATTCTGATTACCCTGAAAATGGCTCCTGATCTGGGCAACATCCCCACAAAGGCTGAAGGCGCTGCCGCAGATAAAACCGTGGCCGACAATCAGGCCAAGGCTTCTTCTACTACCCTGACCCCCGCACAGGAAAAATTTACCGTGTTTGTATTTATGGCCTGCGTGGTTGGCATTGTCAGCTGCGCTCTGCTGGGCTTTAAAACCTGGTGGCCCGCTACCATCGCCGCGTTTGTTCTTACTGCGAGCGGCTGCATGAGCATCAAGGAATCCCGCGATGCCATGACCACACCCGTAATCTGGATCACCGTTGGCACGCTGCCTCTGGCGACCGCTTTAAGCAAAACTGGTGCCGACACCCTGATTGCCGAAGCTTTCCACAAGCTCACCGGCAATATGCCTCCAGTCGTGATTATGATCAGCATGTACATTGTGTGCATGATCCTCACGCAGTTTATGTCCAACCTGGCAGTCGGCTCTGCATTCCGTACGCTGGCAGCCGTGATTGCTGTGCAGTTTGGTTATGACGGCCGCGCCATGATGCTGAGCGCACAGGAAGGCGCTTCCAACGCCTTTATGCTGCCCACCGCTACGCCCGCTATGATGATGGGCTACGAGGCAGGCGGCTATAAGATCAAAGATTTCATCAAGATGGGTCTGCCGATTACGATTTTGATGACGATTATCTTCTCGCTCTACACCCCGTTTATGTTTCCCCTTGTTCCGTAAAATATAACAGCTGAAATTACCTGCAGCGCCTCATGCGGAAACCTGTTTCTGCATGGGGCGCTCAAATCAAAGCGGGCCAATGAACACGCCCGCAGTCAGGAGGCAACTATGCAATATGAAAATCAGGTGGCCGTTGTGGCGGCCTGCGGCTCGAATGCGGGTATTGCCTGTGCGGTGAGCCATTTGAAACAGGGCGCGAAAGCGGCGCTGTATTACGATAAGCCGGAGCGGCTGGAATTGCTGAAAGAGCTGAATGAGGAAGAAAAAAATCGTCTGCTGACGATTCAGATCCAGAATTTTCAGGATGATGCAGAGCTGAAAATGGCTGCGGACACGGTAAAAGAAAAGTTCGGCACCTGCGATATCGTGGTAACCGCGATCACGACCCAGCCGAGAGAGGCCGGATTTGCCATGAGCGAGCAGGAATACAGCCGCGTGATGCGCACCATCACCAACGGCGCGCTGTATACCATCCAGCCGCTGATGCCCATGATGAAAGAAAAAAAATACGGACGCATTGTGTTAATCTCGAGCGTAGCCGGGCGCAAAGCGATCTTGGGCGTAGCACCTGTGTTTGCCGCTGCCAATGCGGCGTTGGGTGGCATGGCCCGCAACATAGGCTGCACGATGGGCACAAGCTTTATCACCGGCAATCTGGTGGCTGTAGGGCCGCTGGAAGACGGCTCGTATAAAACCGGTGCAGCACAGGAGCCGCAGGGCATTCTGCCCGGGCGTGCCCTTGGTAAGTTGCAGGATGTGGCAGGTGCCGTGGAATATTTTACCGCGCCGCTGGCTTCCTGGACGACCGGCGAAACGTTGGATTTGAACGGCGGATACATGATGGTTTGAAAGGGGAGAGAGCACCGTGAAAAAATTACAGGATAAAGTGGCTGTATTTATTGGCGGCGGTTCGGCCGTGGCCACCGTGGCTCTTCGGCACTTCATGAACGAGGGCGCAAAAGTGGTTCTGGTGGATGTGGACGAAAAGTATTTCGCCCGCAGCGAAGATTTGCGCGCAGCGTATCCGGAACGGATCCGCACCTTTATCGGCGCGTGCACCGAGCAGGCCGATATGGATGCCGCCATGGCCTTTGCGGAAAAAGAGTTCGGCAAGATCGACATTCTGTGCAACTACGCCGGATTCCACGGCGGCGGCAATATTGCCACCGTGCAGCGCGGGCAGTGGCAGCTGGCTATGGATGTGACCTGCCTGGGCATTTACCGGGCTGTGAAAGCCGTATATCCTTATATGAAAAAGCACCAGTACGGCCGCATCATGAATTTTGCTTCTATCGGTGGTCGCGCCAACCGCGGCGTACCGGTGACCTACGCAGGCTTCAAGGCCGCAGCGATCGGCATTACCCGTGCGCTGGCCTATGAGCTGGCACCGGACAACATCACGATCAACAGCATGGCTCCGGCTACGTTGGATACCTCGGCATTTGAGCGGATTCCGGAAAAAGGCTCGATTCCCATGAAGCCCCCCAAGGGAGCATTGAAAGGCGGCCCCGGCGCAACGATGGGCGGCTCGTTTATCCCAGACCGCCCCACCGCCAATCTGGACGAGATCGCGCATGTGATCCTGTTTATGTGCAGCGATGATTCCGCATTCCTGACCGGTGACTGCCTGGATGTGAACGGCGGTCAGTTCATGCAGCCGTAATAGGAGGTGTAAAGATGAGATTTCAGGATAAGATCGTATTTGCAGCCACTTCCGGCGGCTCTATCGGGCTGGCTGTGGCCGAAGCCCTGCAGAAAGAGGGCGCAAAAGTAGTGCTGCTGGATTCTGATGTAGCCGAAGCCGCTGCACAGAAAGAAAGCGACACGCTGAAAGTGATTGCCGTAGCGTGTTTCTATGACGAGCAGGCTATGGAAGCCGTTATGCAGAAAGCAGCATCTTACTTCGGCAATGCCGATCTGGTGGTGACCTCGATCAAAGCAAAACCAGCTGCTTATGCATGGAACGAGATTCCCGAACAGGAAGCGCACCGCGTATTTGACGAAATCATGACCAGCGTGCAGACCGTGCTGAAATATGCCGTGCCGCCCATGCTGGAGCGCGAATCCGGCAGTATCGTGGTGGTAGGCGATCTTGCAGGGCGCACCGGTGTACCGGGGGAAAACATTATGACAACGGCTGCCTATGCGGGCTTGGGCGGATTGATCAGAAATATGGCCACCGTATTTGGCAAGAATCTTATTACGGTGAACGGCGTAAGCGTTGGGTGCATCCGGGGTGAATATCTGGAACCGGCTGCGGCAGAGCACCTGCAGCCTGTGCTGCCCTTTGAGGGCACCGGCGAGGATGTGGCCAATGCGGTGATGTACTTGGCAGATCCTGCCGTGTTCTGGAATGCGGGCGAAATCGTGGATTTGAACGGCGGTTGCTTTGCCGTGTAAAAAGGAGGGTACCTATATGAATCGCTTACAGGATAAAGTGGCGGTATTCATCGGCGGCGGATCCTCGGTAGGGTCGGTGGCCTGCAAAATCTTTCTGGAAGAGGGTGCGAAGGTTGTACTGGTGGATATCGACCAGAAATATTTCGATAGAACAGCCGAACTGCGCAGCCAGTATGGCGAAGACCGCGTGATTACCGTTCTGGGGGCCTGCACCAGCCAGGCAGATATGGACGGCGCTATCAAGGCCGCTGTGGACAAATTCGGAAAAATCGACATTCTTTTGAACATTGCTGGATTCCACGGCTCCGGCTGGGTGGATGTGATCGTGCCCGAACAGTGGGACCGCGCCATGGATGTGACCTGTGCGGGTGCCTATCGCGCCACGCTGGCAGCTATGCCGTATATGAAAGCGCAAAAAAGTGGTCATATCATCAACTTTACTTCGCTGGGCGGCCGCGGCAACCGCATGGTGGCCATTTCGTATGCAGGCTCCAAAGCAGCCTGCACGGCACTGACCCGTGCTTTTGCCATGGAGCTTGCCTCCTATGGCATTCAGGTAACGGCCTACGCCCCCGGCACGCTGAACACTAAGCAGTTTGAGCGCATTGCCGAAAAGGGCTCGGTGCCTTTCAAAATGCCTCCAGGCGGTGTGCCCGGTATGCCCGGCTACAAGGGACCGAATTTGTATAACGGCCAGTCGGTGATCAAAGACAGACTGGTAGCCAATCTGGATGAAGTGGCCGAAGCGCTGGTATATCTGGCAAGCGATGAATCCCGTTACCTGACGGGGGACTGCCTGGATATGAACGGCGGTATTCTGATGGCTACCTGAGAAAGCGTGGAGGTGCAGCACATGAGAAAATTATGGAAAGGTATGTTCATGAATCCCCATTTGTGGGAAACGGTTTACATGGCTTATCGCGCCGGATATGACGGCTGCGGTGCCATGCTGCTGCCGCGCGGCGGAAAAGGCCCGCTGCATGAGCTGCTGCAGGATAAAACCCTGTGGAGCAGGGTGCAGAATGCATTGGATGAAACCGGCCTGTTTTTGGACGGCATCGGCAACTGCATCATTGACGATCCGGAAAATCTGCACCCCTACGGTATGGGCACACCGCCCGATCCGGATGATCTTCGCCCGTATTTTGCGTTTGCCGGAGAACATGGCCTTGGCGGCGTGCAGACCAGCATTTGGACAACCAACGAGGCCATTGCCGAAGAGCGCTTTGCGCACCTGTGCGATGTGTGCGCCGAATACGGCCTGACCGTGAATCTGGAATTTGTGGCATGGGGCATCTGCGATAACCTTGCCAAGGCCAAAAAGCTGCTTGAAACGGTAAACCGCAAAAATGCCCGTATCACGCTGGACATCATGCACCTGTACTACAGCGGTGTGGCCCCTGAAGAGATCTCGGCCTGCCCGCCGGAATGGTTTGGTGAATTTCATCTGTGCGATGTGCCGCATCTGGAATTCCCGGATAATCACAAGGATCTGGCCACCGAAGGCCGCAGCTACCGCCTGTGGCCCGGGGAAAGCGGACTGGACTTGACCCCGTGGCTGAAAGTGGTACCGGATACGGCGATTGTCATGCCGGAGATTCCGAATGCTCCCCGCAATGCCCAGTATGGGCAGTTTGAATATAACTGCCGCACGCTGGAAGAGTGCAAGCGCTACTATCGGCAGAAGGGTATTGCGCTGTAAATTTTAAAATAACCCGCCATCCTCCTTACCTAAGGGCAAAAGGCAGTGCGCCGGGCATCCGGCCGCTGCCTTTTGCTTTTGTTTGCAGGGCAAAACAAAGCTTACAGCGGGAAAATCAAAATATGACTTTGTCGGCACAGAAAAAGCAGCAAAACAGGGCTTTAAAAAGCGCCTGATTTGCTGCTTTTTTTGTGGCTCTTTATGCCTGCCGGAGGAAATCAGGGATGGAAGAAAGCAAAAATTTCATCCAGCACATCCACCCAGGCCGAGCTGTGCGTACCGCCCGGAACTTCGCGGTATACCACGGGAACACCGGCTTCTTTCAGCTCCTGCACGCCCTGCCGCAGATGCTCTACGCCGTGGGAATCGCATTCACCGGCCACAAACAGGGTGGGCTGGTCTTTCAGGCCGGAAGGATCAAAAAACTGCATATTGGGGATAGCGCCCTGTGCGCAGATACGGCGGAAAACGCCTGGATGGCGGGATGCATAATACAGTGTTCCCATGCCCCCCATGGAGTTGCCCATCAGGTATAGGCGACCGGGGTCTGCGGCATACTCTTTTTGTGCGAGCGCAAGCACCAGATCCAATCCGACCTCGCCCATAGCGACGGAATGCAGCTCTTCACGGTTCAGCCCTTCGGGATTTTCGGGATGTGATTTATCCCAATGCGCGCCGACCATTCCGTTGGGAGAGATGGCGCAGCCGTAAGTGGAATTGATGGTGGAGCCGTCTGGTGCGATCAGGATATAGCCGCCCTGTTCGGCAAAGACCTTGATTTTATCGCCGCTGTTGACAAAAATGCTGTCGGGGCTTCCGCCGCCGCCGTGCAGCCCAAGGATCAGCGGGTTTTTCCGAGTGGGGTCATAGCTTTTGGGCAGATATACGCGGTAAGGGGCATAGCGGTTCATGCCAGTGTGCCAGTAAAGGCCCCGGTAGTCGCCCGGCTGGCCTTTCTTTTGCTGCAGCGCAGCGCGGATCTGCCCGGCAGGCAGCGCAGCGGCATCCGGCGTAAGCAGCACCTGCAGGATCTCTTCAGCAGTTTCCGCCCGGCAGCCGGAAAAAGCATCCGTTACCGGATAGAAAGTATCGGGATCCCATTCCTGTGCCGGGGCGGGGGAGGGAAGCATTGTCAGCAGGCGGGCAAGATCCCGCCCGGCCAGCGCTAAGCCCTTTTCTGTTTGGCGGGCAGGTGAGAGAAGCTCCGTCTGATAGCCGTCCAGGCAGGCAAAAGGACTGCCTACGGAAAACCCGGCAATTTTGGGATTGAAATAATAGCCATCGTGTTTCATAATAAAAACCTTTCTTATGCAGAAATTTTCAGATGCGGGGTAAAAAGTTTTTGGGTAAATGGAGGCAGAAGTGCCGCAGGCGCTTGAAATAAGACTCCCTCCTTGAGGGAGCCGGAAGCCTGAATCAATCGAACCGACCTAAAGTACCTGCGAATTTTCTGCGCCCCAAGCTCCCTCAGTCAGCCTATAGTCTGACAGCTCCCCATTTGTCGAGCGGCGCTTTGACAAAGGCGGGGATCCTGCTTTTACAAAGGCAGAATCCCCGCTGAATGTGTTTATTTCCTCAGATCTTTCTCTACCAGCAGATCAATCAGCTCGTTGGTTTGCTGGTCGATCATGTGCAGATCGTAATCAATATCCATGGCCTTGGGGCTTTGCGCGGTGTATGGTGTCCACTCGGGAACCGTGCTGCCGTTGGGATTGCCGGTTTTGATAAAGTTGGCCCAGTAATCGGCCAGCTTATTGGAAAGATCCCAGTCTTTTCCGGTGTAGGGGCGCTGGCTCTTGGTGAGCGTCTGGAACACATACTGATGCTCGGCGCTGTGGTGCGCGGTCTGTGCTCCCGGGGGAACCAGCGTCAGGAAATACTGATAGCTGGGAATATGGCCGTTGGCAACCTGTGCCTTGCAGAACGCAATATCACCCGCATAGGTAGAGCCTGTCATGCCAACGCAGGTGGCATACATCTTGGCTGCATACTCTTTGTCGGTATCATAATGAATGGCTTTCAGGAAAGCCTCGCCGCTGCCCACAGAGCTTTCGCCATCAGCATAAGCCTTTTCCCGGTCTGGCAGATGCATGTCGCCGCCATTCACATAACTGTCGTTCACAAATTCCTGTGAAGTGCAGCCAATCATGGTGGGAACATCCTTGAACTGACCGTCCTGAATCAGGCGGCCCCAGTGGCGGGGGAAGATGTAGCCGTCGGCGTTGGGGCCAAACAGGCGCATGGCGGCCATGGGAGAAGGGCCCGCAAACTGTTTTACGCGCGCAAGCAGTTCTTCCTGCGTGGCTTTGCGTGCCTCAGCAATCGAGGCATAGCCCATGCCTTTCAGCAGTTCTGCACCGCTCTTTTCCGAATCAGCCAGGGTCTTTTCGCCGCGCACCAGATTTAGGCCGCCGCCGGACTGCATAATCGCGCCGGTCACGATGCCGTCAGTCAGAGGCGTTACCAGCATGGTGGTGACCTTATCGCCGCCGCCGGACTGGCCGAACACGGTGATCTTGTCGGGGTCGCCGCCGAAGGCTGCAATGTTGCGCTTGACCCATTTCAGCGCTTCGATAATGTCCAGCACGCCGTAGTTGCCGGAAGTGTGGTGCTCATCCTCGGCAGTCAGCTCAGGATGTGCCAGATAGCCGAAAATGCCCAGACGGTGGTTCAGCGTAACGGTTACGATGCCGCGCTTGGCAAAACCCTCGCCGTCATAGCAGTTCAGGTGGCCGTAGCCCTGCGAATAACCGCCGCCATGCAGATACACGCCTACAGGCAGCTTTTCATCGGGGCTTTTGGCGGGAGTCCACACATTCAGATACAGGCAGTCCTCGCTGCGGGGCCAGTCCACGCAGTAGAACTCGTTGCCGATGATATCGCCGCCGCCCTCGGAAGCACGGCGTTCCTGATAGCTGATGGCACCCCAGTTATAGGCTTTCAGCACGCCCTCCCAGGGCTTTACAGGCTGCGGGGCCTTCCAGCGCAGATCCCCTACCGGGGGCGCTGCGTAGGGAATGCCGCGGAACAGGCCAACGGCCTGGTTCCAGCCGGTCAGTCCTTCGATCTCGCCACAGTCAGTGGTAACTTTCAGCAATGCCATAAATCATGACTCCTTTCTATTATAGAGATCCGTACAATTCCGTAGAAGAAGATGGTTTTTGCAGCCGGGCTGTTTTGCTTGCTTTTATTGTAGCGGATGGCGTGCGAAAGAACAAATAGCTATTTGTCCAGAATCATAACCAACATTTATACCACACCGAAGATCTTGCAGAATAGTGCTGCAGCAGCCACAAAAGGCAATTATCATATAAAATGCCATAATTTTATCTTATATGTTGAATATGTTTTGTATTTGTTTTGCGGAAAATTACCTGCTATAGTAAATGCAAGGAAACCGAGTAAAAGGAGGCTGTAAAAATGGCATTATTGAAGGTCAAAACGGATGTCGGCGAAGTGGAAGGGCTTACCGGCTGGAACCAGGCGGTAAGTATTTTCCGAGGAATACCGTATGCTGCACCCCCGGTTGGGGATCTGCGCTGGAAGGCCCCGCAGCCTGTAAAGCCCTGGGAGGGTGTTCGCCAGTGCTTCAAATGGGGCAATATCAGCTATCAGGAGCGCCGTGCCTCTGAGGGCGGCGGCGATATCATCGGCAACGAGTTCTACTGTGTAGACTGGCCCCGCAGCGAGGATTGCCTGTATCTGAATGTGTGGACTCCCGCAAAAAGCGCCGATGAGAAGCTGCCTGTGGCGGTATATTTCCACGGCGGCGGCTACTCGCAGGGCTACGGCCATCTGAACTGCTATGACGGCGAGGGTTTTGCCAAGCGCGGTATCATCACGGTTACGCTGAACCACCGCCTGGGCATTTTCGGCTATCTGGCTCACCCTGATCTGACTGCCGAGGATGAGCACCACACTTCCGGCAACTACGGTGTGCTGGACCTGATCGCAGCGCTGCAATGGGTCAAACGCAATATTGCAGCCTTTGGCGGCGACCCCGACAAGATCACCGTGTTCGGCCAGTCCGGCGGCGGCATGAAGGTGACTACGATGATTGCAAGTCCGCTTGCCAATCAGCTGATCAGCGGTGCGATTATGCAGTCCAGCGGCGGATTGGAGCGTACCCGCGGCGGCATGACCAACACACTGGCCAAAGCCGAGCAGGATGGCGCTAAGGTGCTGCAGAGCATAGGATTTAACAGCATCGCCGAAGCCCGCAAGGCTACGCAGGAGCAGCTGCTGGAGGGCGTGAAAGCTTATAAGGCATTGCATCCAGAAATTGATCCGATGATGATGTTCTGTCCCATCACCGACGGCTATGTGTTCCCCGAAAGCTGGAATGACCTGTTTGCACAGGGTAAGTTCCCGAATATTCCCACCATGATCGGCTGCACGGCCGACGAGATGGAGCGCCATCTGACCGAACTGCCGCCGTATGAGAAGATTTTGGAAACTTCGGATTATCTGTTCGGCGATGGCTACCGTGAGCAGTTCCTGAAAGCCATTCATTATGAAACGGACAAGACCTACGCACTGCGGATGTTCAACAAATTCGTGATGATGACCGGTGGCACTCAGGCGGCAGATGTGGCCTGGTGCGAAAATCTGCTGAAACAGGGCAAGACCCCCGGCTACCGCTATTATCTGACGCTGGTTCCCCCGGGAGCAGACACCGCGCATCACAGTGCCGAACATCAGTATGTGTTCCAAACGCTTACCAAGAGCAATCGCCCCTACACCGGCCGTGACTGGGATCTTTCCAACAATCTGGCCGATTACTGGGCAAACTTCATCAAAACGGGTAACCCGAACGGTGAGGGATTGCCCGAGTGGAACCCGCATACCGCTGAAAAACCCGAGGCTATGGACATCAATTATGATCTGCATATGTTCGAAAGCCCCACCAACGACCTGGTGGATATGATGATCGATTACGATCTTGGAAAGATCTGAACGAAGATGTTCTGAAAAGGGTACAGGCAAAGGATTTTAAAAAGAGGAGATACGAATATGTCACCTGTTGCGATTACAGTGGCCATTACCATATTAATGGCAGTTCTATTCCTGAGCGGCAAATTCCCATTCGGCCTTATTACCATGACCTGTTGCGTATTGCTGGTGCTTACCGGTGTGCTTCCCATCAGTTCGGCATTCAGCGGCCTGAGCAACCAGATGATCATCATGGTTGCCTCGATGTTTGCTTTGAGCTCGGCATTGCAGAAAACCGACCTTTCGTTCAAGCTGAAAGGTATGCTCAGCGCTATGAGCGGCAAAAAAGACATGGCTCTGGTGGTTGTGCTGTTTGCCATCTACTTTGTGATGCTGCTGATCATGCCCGGCATCGTGGCTATGGCCCTGATCATTGGCTTTTTGGATGCTCTGCCGGATACCGGCGAAGTAACCTCCTCGCGCATCATCATGCCCCTGCTCATGTTCAATGTGGTGTGGGAAGGCACCATGCCGATCGGTATGGGCGCTACCATTGACTTCACCACTAACGCCTACATGGAAAACATCGTAGCAGAAGACCAGCTGCTGCAGTTCATGAACACATTCTCTGTCAAGATCGTTCCGGCTTTGATCATGATTCCCATCTGCCTGGTTGCATGGAAACTCTTCCCTAAAAAGAAGCTCAGCCTGGACAGTATGCAGACCAAGGAAATGACCAAGAGCGACCTGCCCCAGTGGAAACAGAACTTCATCTATGCTTGCTTTATTCTGGTTGTGATCGTTCTGGTTCTGAACAAGATTCCCGTATTCGGCAAGATCATGTGGATCTTCCCCGCCGGCTGCGTGATTGCCATCGGACTGGCTGGTGTGATGAACCCCCGCGAGCTGACTCTGGCTGTGTGCTCGGATACCGTGTGGATGCTGGCCGGCATTATGGGCGTTACCGCTGCTCTGACCGAGACCGGCGCTGCCGACCTGATCGGTAACCTGCTGCTGAACCTGATCTCTTGGACCAACAACAGCTGGATGATCCTGTTTATTGTGTGCCTGTTCACCGCTATCATGACTACCTTCCTTTCCAACTCCGGCGTGAAGTCCGTGCTGACTCCGCTGGTAGCCGCCATGGCTGTGGCCGGCAACATGGATCCTCGCGGTATCGTGATCGTGATCACGGTAGCATCCGGTTTCTCGTTCTGCTTCCCCACCGGTTCTACTACCTGCGCACTGGCTTATGCCTCCGGCGAGTACAACCCCTTCAAGATCGCCAAGATTACCCTGCCCCTGCTGCTAATCCTGTGTTTGATCACGGCAACCACGGCAAACTTTATGTTCCCCGTGTGGGGCTAAAATAACTTCCTTTCAATTTCATAAAACCTTACCAACCCGGAAGGGGCGGCCCCCAATGAGGCCGCCCCTTCCGGGTGCTTTATCAAAAAGAAACCACAGTACAGGAGAAAAGCAGCTTATAAAGAAAAAAGCCCTCGCAATGGAAAACTGGCAGGAAGGCGTTTGTGGGGGCGATATTAAAATTCGGTGCACAACGGAATTATAAATGAAAATAAAACAATCGCCAGTGGTTATTGCGGAAAAGAGATAACGAAAAAGATATCCAATGGATACTGGACAAAGCAGACACACTGACTGTATCGAGGCAAAGTGAAAACTGTGATCGTAAAAAAGAAAATTATAGAAATCGGCCCGGATGCATTCGCTGATTTTGGAAAATTACAAAAGTATCTTTGCCGAATAAGCTTGAAGGCAATTCGGTACAATGCATTTTTCTGGTGCATTGGCCTGAGGAAAAGCAGGGTCCTGCAGCGTAAGCAAAAGGCTAGCCCGTATTTACGATACCGCAGAGTGTGACCACTCACTATTGGAACGGCGGTATTCTTTATGGTTGTACCAGCCTTACTGCTGTAAACCGCAAAGGAAGCAAAGCGAAGCGGGCAGTAATTTCAGTCGGAGTACTGACAGCTGCACCGATGGGATAATTTAGAACAAACTTCCGCTGCCGTACCATTCAGCACGCAGAATAACAATCCCCGGCCTGCTGCCCGCATTGCGGGCAGCAGGCCGGGGCGCTTTTTGCATATTGCAGCTGTTTGTGAAAGGCTATGCTTTATCAGGACTTTGCGCCGTGAACGGTTTTAATCCACTTGCGGCTCTTCAGGCGACCGAGGCACCAGAAGGCTTTGATCACCTGATCGATCTTAAGGCAGAAGTAGATCCAGAAAGCCGACCAGTGCCACACCAGACCGGCCAGCGCGCCCAGAGGCACACTGACGACCCACAAAAACAGAATATCGGCTACCATCAGAAACTTGGTGTCGCCGCCGCCGCGCATCACGCCTTTTGTCAGGATGCTGTTCATGGACTGGAAGATCACGATTACACCAACGGCGGTCATCAGCTGGCTGGCAATGGCGTGCGTTTCGGTGGTGATGGAATACAGGCTGATCACCGGTTCGCTGATCAGAATGATGATGCCGCCTGCAACAAGGCCAATCACGGTGCCAAGGCCCCAGAAGGTCACGCCCTCATGCTGGGCACGCTCGGTATCGCCCTCGCCCAGAGTGTGACCAATCACGATGCAACTGGCCTGGCTCAGACCCTGCGTGAACACAGTGGTAAGCTGCTGGGTTACCGTAGTAATGGCATTGGCCGAAACAAAGGTGGCACCAATATGCCCCATTACGATGGCTACGGCGGTGTTGCCGAGGCCGAGCAGCGTATCGCTTACCAGCACCGGCACACTGATGCGGATATACTCACTCAAAAGATCGCCGCAGCGCATGAACAGATCCCGCACACGGTAGCGGATGCGTTGATCGAACAGCACAAAAAAGCCATCGATAAACAAAAATTCTACAATGCGGCTGATCAGTGTGCCCAGTGCCGCGCCTGCCACACCCATGGCGGGCGCACCAAACTTGCCGAAAATGAAAATGTAGTTAGCGCCGATGTTGATGAAAAAGGCAACGATGCTGGTGATCAGCGGCAGCCTTACTTCGCCTACGCTTCGCATGACGATAGTGATCGTAAGGGAAAGACCCAGCAGCCAGAAGGTAGCCACCGACCAGTTCAGATAGCGCACGCCTTCGTAGATTACGGCTTCGTCGGCAGTATACAGCCGCATGATGCTTTCGGGCATAAGCAGGGTAGCCAGTGCAAACAAAGTAGCCAGGCCAAAGCAGATGCGCACCATCAGCGTAACGGCTTTTTTCAGGCTGTGGTGATCCTGCATACCCCAGTAGCGCGCAGTAAGCACAGCGGCGCCCATGCCAAGGCCCATGCACATTACATGGTAGATGGTGATGAACTGGTTGGCCAGGGAAGACGCTGAAAGTGCGATTTCGCCGGAAGAGCCCAGCATGATGGTATCCATCATGTTCACGCCGATGGTAATCAGGCTCTGCGCGGCAATGGGCAGCGCAATGCCGGCTGATTTTTTATAAAATTTGGGGTCGCGAACAAAAATCATATAACTTTAGTCCTTTCTGCTCCAAATAATCCGTATGATATAAGAATGCATCGTAATTTACATGAAATGATCTTTATTTGAACGCAGCAAGCGGGCATACCGCACAAAGTGCGGATATGCCCGTAAGCGCCGACGAAAGCGGCAAGATAATGCGGGAATTCCGAATTACTCAAGTTCTGCTTTATCAGAATTTGGTTCTTCCCACGGCCTTTATTTCTTTCCCGAAAGTTTTTTGGAGCTCAGCAGATACAAAGCCAGCGCAATGCCGATGGGAATAATCATCCAGCGGTACATTGAGGAATACCCGGCCACAGCACTGCCGGTGCTCTGCTGAACGGCTTCTACAATGCGTCCGGCGATTACGGGGCCCATCAGATTGCCCACATCGGCGCCGGCATAGTTGGTATTGGCGGCAGCACCGCGGCGGCTTTTATCTACCCCGCGCATACAAAGCGACTGAATGGCGGGCTGCAGCGCGCCGTAGCCGCAGGCGGAAATGGCACCGGCGGCCAGAAACAGCGGCAAAGAAGAGGAAATGCTGATCATGAAAAAGGAAACACCAAACAGCACGCAGGCCGGCACGATCACGCTGCCCACGCTGAAACGGTCAGAGATCGATCCGCTGATGGGGCGGCTGAAGATCAGCACAACAGCATAGGCGGTAAAAAACAGGCCGATCTGTTCTACGCCGCGCTCTTCGCCGTAAATTGCGATAAACGAATTGATGCACGAGTATGCCAGCGAAAGAAACGCATAGATCACGGCAGGCATCACGGCAGGGCGGGCAAAAATACGGTCGGGGCTAATGGTGAACTTTCCCTGCCGTTCCATCGGCTGCTCTTTGATCAGCATGCACAGTGCGCAGGCAATGCCCATGACCACCGCACCGATCATGAAGGTGTGTGAATAACCGATGCTGCGGGAAAGTGAAAGGCCGATGGAGGGACCGATGGCGGAAGCTACGGCCTGCCCCAAAGAAAACACACCTACGCCGGAGCCGAGCTTTTCGGCCGGCAGCGAATCGGTTGCGATGGCCAGGCCCAAAGGCGCGGTGCAGCCGATGCCGATGCCGTGCAACAGGCGGAAAACGATCATCATGGGCACAGTGCGGGCGCTGCTGTAGCCGATAAAAGCGACCACAATGGTGAACACAGCCAGCATATACAGTTTTTTCTTGCTGAAATAGTCAAAGGCAGGGCCGGTAACCGGGCGCAGGATCAGCGCCGTGACCGCAAACATACTGGTAACAAGCCCCACCATGGTGGCCGTGGCCCCCATATAGTTCACATACTTCGGGATCAGCGTGTTCATGGTAAACTGGCCCATCTGGGTGGCAAAGTTCGCAATGAAGATGCTGAGAAAAGTAGGCGTCCATATAGTGGCTTTTTCTGCTCTGACGGACATAGGGCAGCAGCTCCTTTCTGTGCATATCAACATCATAATTTTCTATTTCTATCATAAACGCTGCTATGCCCTGGTACAAATACGGATTCTCGATTTGTTATAACCTGAGCTTATAACAGAAAAGATATGTGTCTTTGACTTGCTTTTTACGGACCGTTTATAATAAAGGCAGAAAACAACAAAACAAACGAACAAACGCAGTCAAGGAGGTAAGATCATGGCGTTATTACAGGCAAAAGTAGAGCAGGGTATTCTGGAAGGGCTGCCTGCGGCCAACCAGATGTTTTCGGTATTCCGCGGCGTTCCGTTTGCCGCGCCCCCGGTGGGCGAGCTGCGCTGGCGTGACCCGCAGCCCCCAAAGCCGTGGCAGGGGGTGCGGGCTGCCTATAAGTTCCCGCCCATGGCCATGCAGGAGCCGTTTGTATCCGAGGGTGGCGGCATCGTGGCCACAGAATTCTATGTGGGCAATTATCAGAAAAGTGAGGACTGCCTGTATCTGAATATCTGGACTCCTGCCAAATCACCGGACGAAAAGCTTCCTGTGGCGGTGTACATTCACGGCGGCGGCCATCAGACGGGCTACAGCTATCTGAACTGCTATGACGGCGAGGGATTCTGCAAGCGCGGTGTGATTATGGTCACGATCCCGTACCGGCTGAATGTGTTCGGCTATCTGGTGCATCCCGAGTTGGAAGAGGAAAGCCGCCAAAACGGCACCACCCCCGGTAACTATGGTGTGAAAGACCAGCTGGCGGCGCTTGGCTGGATCAAAAAGAACATTGCGGCCTTTGGCGGCGACCCGGAGAACATCACATTGTTCGGCCAGTCCGGCGGCGCTTCCAGCGTGGACAATATGGTGGCGCTGCCTGCCTCCAAAGGGCTGATCCGGCGCGCGATCATGCAGTCTGGCGGCGGCATTCGGCCTGTATACTCCTACTGGTCGGAATCGTTGGAACACGCCAAAGAGGCCGGCATTGCCTTTTTGAAAACGCTGGGAGTCGGCAGCATTGCCGAGGCTCGGAAGCTTTCGGCCGATGAGATTTTGGCGGGATATACGAAATTCAAAAATATCAAACTGAATGACAAGGAAACCCCCATGCGCGGCAGCGGCGGCTATATGCGCTTTTCGCCTGTGGATGACGGCGTGATCTTCCCCGAGCCCGTTACCCAGTTGTACCGCGAGGGCAAATATCCCGAGCTGGATTTCATGCTCACTTCCACCAACGGCGAACCGGAAGAAACAACTTATCAGAATCTGGCCTTTGCCGAAGTGAACGCGGTTTTCGGCCGAAAGCCGTGCTATCTTGGCTACTTTACCTATGTGCCGCCCGGTGCCGAGTGTGCGCATCATTCTGTGGAACATCACTATGTGTTCCAAACGCTGAATCGTTCTTACAGGCCCTATACCGGATTCGACTGGGAACTTTCCAATGAAATGGCCGATTACTGGGCCAACTTTATGAAAACCGGCAACCCGAATTACCCCGGAAAAGATACCTGGAAGCCCTATGAACAGGGGCAATACAATGTGTTGGAATTCAATAAAGAGCGCCGTATGATCTCGCTGGCAGACAAAACTGAGATTATCGCCAAGGCAAAAGCACTGGAAAAATAAATAGCAGAATTATAAATGGGGAATGTCAGATAAAGGCCTCCTCCCCGAGGGGGCTGTCAGACGATAGGTTGACTGAGGGAGTTTAGGGTACAGAAAATTCGCAGGTACTTTAGGTTGGTGCGATTGATTTAGGCTTCCGACTACCTCAGTCACGACCTTGCGACTGTAACAGCTCCCTCAGGGAGGGAGCCTTATTTCAAGCGCCTGCAGCGCTTCTAAAAACCCCCATTTATTAAAAAACTGCTGTATGCCTGGCAGAATGCCATGGGCAGAAAACAGGAAGGAAGGTGTGTTTTTTGGCACAAAGTAAAACAGCCAAAGCGGACGGCAGCAGCCGAATGCTGACCGAGCCGATCCCCAAAATTATTCTGATCATGGCATTTCCCACGATCATTGCTTTTTTGATCAATTCTATCTACAGCCTGGCAGATACCTTTTTTGTCAGCTCTCTGGGAACAAACGCCACGGCCGCTGTAAGCGTGAATTCGTCGCTGGATCAATTCATCATGATGGGCGGTTCCATGCTGGCCGTGGGTGCTAACAGCTATATTGCGCGCCTGCTGGGAGCCAGAAAAAAAGATAAAGCGAATGAAACGCTTTCTACAGCGTTCTTTTTGGCACTGGCGTTCGGTTCGCTGATTGCTGTGTGCGGTATGACCTTTATGAAGCCGATGGTGCGTTTGATGGGTGCCACCAGCACCTGCGAGAGCTATGCGATCGAATACGCTACCTATGTGCTTATGGTAGCGCCTCTCATGGCCGCCAACTTTGTGATGAACCAATGTTTGCGTGCAGAGGGAAGCGCCATGCGCTCTATGCTTGGCATGGCGCTGGGCGGCGTGCTGAACTGCTTCCTAGACCCGATTTTTATATTTGGGCTTGGAATGGGCGTAGCAGGGGCTTCGATAGCTACGGCAATCTCAAAGGTGGTAAGTTTTGCCATTCTGTTCTATCCCTATCTGCGGCACAAGAGTGTGTTGCGCATTTCGTATAAAATGTTCCGGCTGGAAAAGAAAATGCTGACAGAGATCGTGAATGTAGGATCTTCTTCCATGCTGCGGTCGGCGCTTTCGGTGGTGTCGGCTATCGTGCTGAACAACATTGCGGGTAGCATTTCGGATTCCGTGTTGGCAGGAATCGGCGTTTCTACCAAGATCATGATGTTCCCGTTTGGCATCATTCTGGGTTTCGGCTCTGGTTTTCAGCCGGTCACAGGGTTCAACTGGGGCGCGAAGCGCTATGATCGCGTAAAAGACAGTTTTCGCTTTGCCAGTCTGTTTTCCATTGCGGGTTCTCTGCTTATGACGCTTTTCCTGTGCATGTTTACCGATCCGCTGATCACCCTGTTTGCCAAGGCCGACTTACAGACCCATGCCATCGGCGCACTGTGCATCCGATCACAAAGCCTGGTGCTGGCGATCCATGGATGGGTGGCCGTGGTGAATATGTTCTGCGCGGGGCTGGGTGATGCCCGGGGCGCACGGTTGCTTTCTACCGCACGGCAGGGAAGCTGCTTTTTGCCCATTGTGTATCCTATGGCGTGGCTGTGGGGCGGAAACGGCCTGGCCTGTGTGCAGGCAGCAGCGGATGTAATCAGCCTGGTGCTGGCATTTCCGGTGCTGGCTCGCATTCTGCGCAAGGTATCCAATGCCGAAAAGCAGGCGCAGCAAATATCTGACACACAGCCGCTGGCGGCAGAAGTATAATACTTTTTTACTTTGGGCAACACCGCACAATTCCCGCCTGACAGCTTAAGCACCGCTGCCTCAACTGCGAGGCACAATCTGCGCCTGAAAAATGCTCGATCATACGTCCCAGTATTATCGGCGCTTTTGCTTAGCAGCCTGCACTTCTCGCTCCCTGCATCGGCACTTAGAATTATGCGGTTTTGCCTTTGCAAAAACCATACGCATTTGGTAATATATTGTCATAAAAAGATACCTTTGTGGCTGCTGTGGGGATATTCCTGCAAGCAGCCGGGAGTTTGGAAAGAGGAAAGATTGATATGACGATTACACAGATGCAATACTTCTCTATGGTGTGCCAGTTTCAGAGCATATCCAAGGCGGCCGAGCAGCTGTTTGTGTCACAGCCGGCGCTTTCGGCCTCACTGCTGGATCTGGAAAAAGAGATCGGCTTCCGCCTGTTTGAACGCCGTAGCCGCGGTGTGGTGACCACGGAAGAAGGCAGACTGCTGCTGCAGCATGTGGATTCTGTTCTCAAACGCTACAATCTTTTGATGCGCAGCCTGCCAGAGCTGGCCGAGCACCAGAATATCCTGCATGTGGGTTTCCGCCCGACTTCTGGTGAGAATGAATTTTTTTCTCTGTTCAAAAAATATCGTCAGGTGCAGCCAGATGTACGGCTGCAGATCAACGAGATGAGCAACAACAGCCCGAACGTGTATCTGGAAGACGGTACGGTGGATTTTCTGATCTGCCCGCCCGGTTTCATGAAAGAAGGCTGGCATAAAAAGTATCAGTGGCGCAAGGTAGGCACAGGCGGAATGCAGCTGTATTGCAGCAAAGAATCACCGCTGGCGCAAAAAGATATTCTGCAAATAGAAGACCTAGACAATGCGCCCATGGTGTTCTGGGAAGGCCAGCAGGCAACTATGAACCGCATCCGGGAAGAGTTTCAGGAAAAAGGACTGCATCTGAACATCGTAGCGGTCATGCCGCAGATCACGGGTGTTTTGAATTTTATCTGCAGCAATATTGCAGCGGGGCTGCTGAGCGGCGATTATCTGACCGATATTCCAGCCCTGCACCGCTGCCAGCTGAGTCCATCGGTGGATTTCGGCAATGTGAATAATCCGCCGGATATTTATATGTTCTGGAAAAAACAAATCGAGAATTATCAGATCAAGAAAGATTTCATTGATTTCGTCAAAAAGAGCACGGCGCAGTGGAATCCATGATCTGACCCAAAGAAAGGAGCCATTCTATGGAATCTGAACTCAGGATTACGATCCCAGGTGGTATGATCGAGGGAATGTATGCGGAAGATGGAGATGTGCGTGTGTTCCGCGGGGTTCCTTATGCTGCGCCGCCCGTGGGCGAACTTCGCTGGCGCGCACCGCAGCCCGTGCAGCCTTGGCAGGGCGTGCGGCCGACCCGCTATTATGCCAGCGCCTGTATGCACAAGCGCCCTTCGATGAAAAGCTTTTACGGGCGTGAGTTCGATTCGGTGGAATATCCCATCGGCGAAGACTGCCTGTATCTGAATATCTGGGCACCGCGCACGGAAAATGCGCAGAACTGCCCGGTGGCTGTGTGGTTCCATGGCGGCGATTCCCATGCCAACAAGGTGATTTTCAACGGTGAGAACTTTGCCCGGAAGGGTGTGATCATTGTCACGGTGGGCTTCCGCACAGGGCCGTTTGCGGGGCTGTGCCATCCTGAACTTTCCAAAGAAGCGGAAAAAGATCTGGGGCACTATACTTCCGGCAACTATGGCCTGCTGGATCAGATCGTCGCGGTGAAATGGGTAAAAGCCAACATTGCGGCATTCGGCGGTGACGCTTCCCGCATTACCGTATTCGGCCAGAGCGCCGGTGCCACCGTGGTTGAGCGGCTGATCTCCACCCCGCTTCTGGAGGGGGATCTGTTCGCAGCGATCATGCAGAGCGCCGGCGGCGTAGACCCGCGCTATATCGTGAACGAAGCCACATTGGAGCAAAGCGAGGCCTACGGCGAAAAGATTCTGGCTGAACAGGGCGTGCACAGTATTGCCGAGGCACGGCAGATGAGCGCCGAAGAGGTGTTGAATAAATTTGCAGGTGGCCCCGAGCAGACCATGGCCTACTTTTCCCCGAAACCGGACGGATACAGCTTGTTGTACACGCCCGACCGCACTAGCTTTGAAAACCGTATTCATCAGAATGTACACTATATGATCGGCACCACAAAACACGAGGGAATGGCGTATAAACTGGGTGAGACTACCTGCGAAAGCCTGCAGAAATTTTTGCAAAATGCCTATGGCAGCGACTGGGAGCAGTATTGGAAAAACGCCGGTGTGCGGGATGATGCTGTTGCCAATATGGTTCGCCGACAGGACAGCGGCGATTTGAAAATGGCCAGCGCTTATGCTTGGGTGCAGCTGCAGAATGAGCAGGGGCGGCCCGCGCCGTATGTATACCTGTTCACCAAGGAAGCTCCCGGCCCTGAAAGTGTGGGCGCATTCCATAGCGGTGAGCACGCCTATGTGTTCAAAAACATGGACAAAGTTTCGTGGCGGCCCTACACCGAGCAGGATCATAAACTGGCTAATATGATGAACCAGTATTGGGTCAACTTTATGAAAACCGGTGATCCAAACGGTGCCGGTCTGCCAAAGTGGGATGCAACGGACAATATAAAAAAAGACCCCTGGATCATGGAACTGGGGCTGCGCGTGGGCATGGTGCGCCCGGAAGAAACCAAAACCAGCCTTTTTATCAAAAATTTCTGTCTGGAATATTACAAAAAGCATTGATTCTGCCTGCAGGATAAAAACTGTATCCCTGTGATAAAACAGCCCTTTGCCGGGAAATCTCCGGCAGAGGGCTGTTTACTGTGTGTGAGAATGCAGGCTTCCGGACAATCAAGTTGGATAAATGGCAGAGTGTGATAAAACTCCATCATTTCGAGGTGGGCCGGTAGGCTGATTGAGGAATCTCACCTTTATTTCGCTAAATTCATATTTAGTGAAATAAAGGCCGTAATCAAAATGGCATATCATCTTTGCGGCACAGGTTCCGGTTCCGGAGCGTCTTTTAGCAAAATATATACTTGTTCGCCTTGCTCTCAATCTTTGTTCCGTCTACAAAAACTTCACAGTGTTCCGTGAAGCCTTTCTTTTCCAACTGTGCAATATATTGAAAGAACAAGTCCTCAAAGGTTCCCTGTAACTTTGGGTTGCTTCGGAATCTTGCAATCGTGCAATGGTCGGGCACATTCTGATCTTCCAGTAGCCACTGAAACACCAGATTTTCCCGGCACCGTTCCTCAATCTTTCGGCTGTAGTATGCGCCTTTTATGTAGGCGCATACCAGCACCTTGAATAACACACGTAGCTCGATCTGCGATTTACGGATACCCGAATAAGCGAAATACAATTTTGTATAGTCCAGTTCCTCAAGCCGGTCGCCTGCCTGACAGAGCACATGATGTTTTCGATTTGAATTTCTGTCTGCATTCGAAAATTTTACATATTTTTTACACAGCGCCCCTGTATAAAAGAACTGCCGCCCTGCCGGGGCATAGATCCATCCGGCAAGGCGGCAGGCTTTACAGTAAAATATGGCAATTCTCCGCTGCGGTAAGCGCCGCTTCCCTGCCAAGGCAGCGGCCTTTACACTGGGTCAGATCTCCTCTTCAAACGAAAGGATCTCCTTGCTGCGGGTGTACTGCTCATACCGCAGGCCGCAGGTGTCGGTTTCCACTTCGCCCAGCTGGTTGTCGTAGGGGTCGGTGCTCCAGAATTGCTTGGGCACGGTGAAGGGCACATAGAAGGCGTTGTTGGCCACCATGCGGTAGGGGTCCAGATTGCCAAAATAAAACCGGCGGCGCTCCTCGTTTTCGGCACGAACCGCGCCGATGCCAAAGGAAACATCGGCATACAGCCAGCCGCGCCCTGCAATGTAAAAACGCGCCCAATCGTGTGCGCCGATAAAATCAGGCTCGGCCACCAAGCCGCTTTGCCACTGGGCCGGAATGCCCGCACAGCGGCAAAGTGTGATAAACAGCAGCGCCAGCACGCCGCAGTCCCCCGTGAAGGTGCGGGCACAGTTTTCGGGGATCTCCTCCCGGGAGAAATAGGCGGGCATATAGGTGTACTTGCAGTTCAGCGTGATAAAATCATAAATGCGGCGCGCTTTTTCCAAGGGCGTGGCGCAATTTTCCGTCAGCTCGGCCGTAAGGGCGCGAATGTAGGGTGTAAAGCAGATCTGCGGGGCCTGCTCGGCCAGCGCGGCCTGTGCTTCGGGGGGCAGAGTGCCGCCCTCAGCCGGGGCTTCCGTTTCAGCCGCATCGTGCCAGCGGGCCGTGTGGCGATAGGAATACTCCACGGTAAACTCGTGGTTGGTTTGCATATTCTCCTGCCAGCACACCGTGCGCATGGGGGCGTTTTCGGGCGAAAGCTGCCCGTTTTCGGGATAGAGCTTTTCTATACGGATCTCGCTTTGCTGCTCACACGCGGCAGGAATGGGCAGATGCACCCGCACGAATCCCGGGGCAAAGCATTCATCCTTGATACGCACCGAGGCGCGAATGCGAATGCGGTTGGAAAAACTTCCCTCCCGGCGCATCACCTCCATGGCATGGCTCAGGCGGTTATCGCCCTTGCAGCCCTTTCGGGTGCTTTCGGCACCGCCCAGCAAAACGCCTGCGCGCCGCCCAAAGGCGGGCATCGACTTGCACATGCTTTCAAAAAAGCGGTCAAAAATGCGCATTTCGCCGTTCACATAGATCCAGCGGATCTGCCCGGCCGCCAGATGCTGCTGCCATTCCTGCTGGGTGTAATCCGGCACGCTGCTGCGAATTTTGGCCAGCGCCTGCTGGGGGGTGAGGGGATAATCCGAGGGCAGGCGCACAATCATCTCACGCTCGGCCATCAGGCAGCAGCGCAAAGCCCTGGGCAGCGCCTCGCTTTGCAGGCGCTGGTCGATCAGCTCCACCGCCCGGGCAAAATCGCCGTGCAGCTTACAGCTTAAAATATCCTCGGGCAGGCCGACGGGAATATATTGCAAAAGTTCATTTTGTGTCATAATAGGCTCCTCTTTTTTGGGGGCGGCGGCAGCGCCTTAGCAAAAAGGCCCCGTTCTTTTCGGAACGGGGCCGGGCGATGAAACTAAGCTGCATCAGCGCTTAGAATTGTGCGGTGCTGCCTTAGGTAAACATCTGCAGCAGTGCGCCCATGCCAAGGCCCATAAAGTTGCCGAGGGCAGCGCCCAGAACGCCCATCAGAACGCCGATACCGGCGAAGGAGGCATCGTAGGCGGTGGAGATGATGGGCGCAGAAGCCGAGCCGCCGATACAGGCCACGGAAGCCGTGGAGCACATGCAGATGTCCCAGTGGAAGATCTTGGACAGGACGAACATGAGCACAACATGGACCACCAGAATGGCCAGGCCGTAAACCACCCACATGGGAGCCGACACCAGGTCGACCAGCGTGGCGGTGGAGGCCAGCAGAGAAACAACCGCGTACAGGTAAACATTGGAAAGCTCGGTCACGGCAGGCAGACGGCCCATGGGAGTCATGGCGCAAATCAGGCCCAACACGGTGACGAACAGCGTGGTGCAGGTGCCCTTATCGAAGAAGGAAAGGCCCACGCCCTTGAAGAAGCCGTTCAACTGAACGCCCACAAACTGAGAAACAGCCGAAACCATGAGGGACAGGCCGATCAGGAACACCCAGTCAGCAGCGCTGGGCTTGGTGTCTTTATCCTTGGCCACCTCAGCATTGGCAGCGGCAGCCACAGCATCCAGCTTGGAGGTGTCGGCCTTGGTGGCGTTGTTCCACTTGCTTGCGTACTTCACGGCAAACAGCAGCAGTGCGATCCACAGCGAGTAGCAGGCGGTGTCCAGTGCCAGTGCGCAGGAATAAGCGCCGGCGTCCACGGGCAGGGCCTCCTGCATGGCGGCCATGTTGGCAGAGCCGCCCACCCACGAAGCGTACAGGGCAGCCGTTGCGCCCCAGGTTTTTTCTGCGCCGCCCAAAGCGCCGGAGAACAGCGGGAACAGCACAAGGAAGCCAATGCCCAGCGTGATGGCACTGCCCATAAAGATGCCGATCATGCGGGGGCCCAGCTTGCCCAGCTTGCGGAAGTCGCAGCGAAGCAGCATGACAAAGATCATGGCATACAGAATATTGTTCTTGATGGCGCCGTAAGCGGCCGAGCAGCCATCGGAATTGTAAAGGCCGAGGGTGCAAAACAGCATGTTGAACAGATAGATCCATACCAGCGGGGGAATCACATTAAAGATCTTCCATTTTGCATACTTTTCCAGTGCCAGCAGTCCGCCTGCCAGCATCATCAGAAATGCTATGTAGGTGAAGCCGTTTGTGATCGTAAACATAGAATCGCTCTCCTTTTTTTGGGGGATCGGCGGCCTGTGGGGCGCGTTTCCCGTTTTTTATTTGCCAGATGCAGCGGCCCAAGATCTACCCCTGCACCAAAACAGCCTGTAGATAAGATCAGTCCTCCAAAAGGCGCAGGATATGGGCTTTCACGCCCTCCAGCCGGCTTTGCTTCCAGCGGCCTTCCTCGGCCTTTTGTGAAAACGGCACAACGATGCTGAGATCCATGTGCGCCCCCTCAAAATAGCCGTCCGGCTCGGTGCTGAAGAAATAGCTGTTCCACACTTCGTCCGGGGCGTTGGTAAAGCGCTTTGGCTCCAGATACAGCATCTTGCGCTGTTCCTCGCGCACAAAGGCCTTTGCGCCAAGGGGTGCCAGCAGCTCGTATTCCTCAGCGGGCACATTTTCAAAAATGCCGGGCAGCGGGGCGGCATCAATGCGTTCTTCCCCGCGCACGATCTGAATGCCCATGGCCTCAAAATCCATTTTTTCTTCGGTAAAGATCAGCTTGAGCAAAATACCCACATCGGTGTACAGGTGCGCCCGCTGATAATCCGTGTCGAAAATAAAATTGCCCAGCGAATAGAAAATCGCCTTGCCGTTGTCAAACAGCTCGTAGTTTTCGGGCACATGGGGGTGATGCGCCACCACCACATCTGCGCCAAGCTCTAAGAATTTGCAATAGCGCTCACGGGTGTAGGGGTTGGGCATGGGGGCAAATTCCTCGCCGCCATGGGAAACCACAATGCACCAGCGGCATTTGGCCTTGATCTCGGCAATGCGGCGGGCAATATAATCCAGATCGTCCCAGCGGAAGGTGCCCGGCTCGGTGGCTGTGGCGGGAATGCACTCGGCCTGATAGGCCACGCAGAACATTCCAATGCCGCCTGCTTCGTCAAGATACAAAGGCTCCGAGGCTTCCCTCTCGTTCATGCCCGCACCGATGGTGCGGCTGCCCATTTCCGCGGCGATCTTTTTGGTGCTCAGCACGCCCTCGGCCCCGGCATCCATGGTGTGATTGTTGCCGATGCTCCAGATATCCGCATGCATATCCTTGAGCACACAGGCGGCGGCGGGGCTCATGCTGTGAAAAAACACACCGCGCGAGCCATCGTCCACAGCATCGATCAGCGCGCCTTCCACATTGGCCACTGTATGATCGGCGCTGTGAAAAAAGTCCAGCACCGGCTTGGATAACAGGTTTTTATCCTCCCAGCGTTTGTCCATGTAGCGGTCAAAGCCAATATCGCCGGTAAAAACCATCGAGGTTTTCTTCGCTTGCATCGTTGCTTCCTCCCTGCAGTTTATTTGGCCAGTTGGTAAAGAGCCTGTGCGTAAATGTGCATATTCTTCATCAGCTTATCCACTTCGATAAACTCATCGGGCTTGTGCTCGCGCACTTCATCCCCCGGGAAGATGGGGCCGAACGCCACCACATTGGGAATGGCCTTGGCATAGGTGCCGCCGCCAATGGATTTTGCCTTGGCGGGCAGGCCGGTTTCCTGGGCATAAACGCCCAGCAGCGTTTTCACCAGCGCGCAGTCCTCGGGCATATACAGGCAGGCCTTGTGGGATTCATTGCCCATGGCAAAGCCCGCTTCGGCAAAGGCGCGGGTGCAGGCCGGTGCGCAGTCATCATAGGTAAAGGTGACGGGATAGCGATAGTTGATGCGCACGGTAAAGCCTTTGGCATCGCCCTCGATGGTGCCCAGGTTAAAGCTCAGCGCACCGCTGGCTTCATCCTGCAGCGCAATGCCCAGCTTTGCGCCGGTGGTATCCAGCCCGATGGTTTCTGCAATAAAATGAATGCGGGCGGCTGCCTCGGCCGAAAGCGGCAGCTTATCCAGCGCCATGGCCAGCAGGCCAATGGCATTGATGCCGATCTCCGGCGTTGCGCCGTGGGCGCTCACGCCCGCTGCCTGCAGGGTAAAGCCCCGATCGGTCTCGGTGCAGGAAATGCGCTCTCCGGCGGCCAGCTGCATCAGCTCGGCCCTTTGCTCGGTCGGGCACACGATCTCGGCCCTGGCGGCGGCGGGCACAATGTTGTGGGCCGTGCCGCCCGTGATCGAAGCCAGCTGCACAGGGCCGCTTTGGGTGTAACGGGTGGTGTAATCCACCGTGATAATGCCCTTTTCGCCGTTGATCACGGGATACTCGCCGTCCGGGGTAAAGCCCATCACCGGCAGTTCTCCGCCGTGGGCCTTGTAATACTTCATGTCGGCGCTGCCGGTTTCCTCGTTGGTGCCGAACAGCAGGCGAATGCGCCGCCGCAGGGGCAGCCCGCTGTCACGCAGGGCGGCCAGCGCATACAACGCGGCCATGGTGGGGCCCTTATCGTCCATCGAGCCGCGGCCAAACACCTTGCCCTCCTGCACGATGCCGCCGAAGGGGTCAAAGCTCCAGCCGTCCCCCTCGGGCACAACATCCAGATGGCCCAACACGGCGATCATCTCATCGCCGGTGCCGTATTCGCACCAGCCCATCTGATGGTCAAGGTCCACCGTGGCAAAGCCCAGCGCCCGGGCTGCTGCCAGAGCATGCTCTAAGCACTGCTGCACGCCGGGGCCGTAGGGTGCGCCCTCCTGTGCGGGCTGCTGCACGCTGCGAATGCGAATGCTTTCGCAAAGCGTTTGTAAAAGCGGTTCCTTTTGCCGTTCAACGGCCTCGTTCAATGTCATGCTCATGCTCCTTACTATAAAAAAATTCCGCCAAAAGCACACCAACCTGAAAACAGCCCATAATGGGGGAAGCTGTTTTTCACGGGGTGCTTTTGCCGGATCTCATTTGCGTTGTAGACAGCGGAAAACTGCCATTTGCAGAATGAAGCAGCAACGCAGCTATTTTTTTTGATGGTTTTATTATAATAAGTTTCGTAGTTATTGTCAACATAAATTTATAAATTCTCTTATGTTATCCCCTGCTTTTACTTTATAATATAAAGTTTACGCGGCGCGCCGTTATTTGCTGATTGACAGAAGCTTAAATGTATATTATATTTAAAAGCAGCAGCGCCGTTATTGCTGCAAAATATAAATCGCACGGGGTGAACAAGGATGCAGCAGAGTTCCGGCCAGCAGGAAAGCTATTATATTGTGGGAGAATCGCGCACCAATGTGGATAATGCCATCACCAAGATCTACGGCAGCTTTTTCATTGCGTTTGAAGTGCTGCCCGCCACCGGCGAGGTGCTGCAGTGTGACTGCTCGGGCACGCTGCCGCTCACCAATGATTTTGTGCGCAGGCTCTTTGTGGGCAAGCGCTTGGAGGCTGACCGTGAGGCCATCGAGGCCGAGGTGAAGCGCCGCTACTACGGCTCATCCAAAAAGGCGGTACTGGTGGCCTATCGCGATGCCCTGAAGCACTTTCAGGCCGCGCTGGCCGAGCAGGCCGACTGAGCCTTGTATCTTATAAAAACAGCAGCTGCTGTTCTCTTTTTGGGGGAACAGCAGCTGCTTTGTGCTTTCAGCAATTATTTTGCGCGGCGGGCAGCCTTACCGGCGGCTTTTTTGGCGCGGGAGCCCTTGCCCGTTTGGGTGCGGGTGGGCTTGGGGGCAGGCGGCACC
>ERZ1035001.250-NODE-250-length-32402-cov-7.043683_pt1 | contig 32402 bp, 38 predicted proteins | sample MGYA00520685_ERZ1035001 | MGnify/ENA primary metagenome ERZ1035001 (study PRJEB33766, sample SAMN09781749) | gut metagenome | biome: gut microbiome | host: Homo sapiens | place: Madagascar | study: EMG produced TPA metagenomics assembly of the PRJNA485056 data set... | reverse complement strand
TCGGCGTGCTTGATATAAGTCTGGCTTACAATCTCATCGTAGGCGGGCTTGTCCATCTGCTGCCAAGTCAGCACCACGCCGCCCGGCAGCGTTTTGCTGGCCGTGTGAGTTTCGGCTTCATGGTGTACGGTTTCCCGGTCTACCAGATAGCCTTTTTCCAAATCGATTTCTTCGGCGGCCAAACGCTCGCCGGTTTCGCTGTAATAGATCATTGTTGCTCCTTAATTTTTGTGAATGCGAATAAGTAGCGCTCCGCTGCCGCCAGCACCGCCTGCACCGCCATTGCCGCCAGCTCCAGATCCGCCGCCGCCAAAACCTGCAGCACCGTCCAGCCCAGGCTTTCCGTAGCTTTGCCCCGATGCGCCGCCGCCTGCACCGCCTGCACCGCCTCCGCCGTATGGCCAGCCTCCTCCGCCGCCTCCACCGGCATACAACGACCCGTCACCAAAAGCGCGGGTGGTCGTGCCCTGTCCTCTACCACCCGTACCAGCACCATCACCACCATTACCGCCATTGCTGCCGCCGTCTCCGCCGTTTCGCGGATCACTCTTGCCTCCACCTCCGCTGCCACCAGCACCGCCTGTACCGGTCCAAGGATGCGCGCCCTCTCCACCGTTTGCAATGTAGTTATCAAAGCTGGTGCGGCCACCTGAGCCACCATCATTGCCTGGCCCATTGCCATAGCTGCTGCCGCGGGCACCGCCAGCGCCTATAGTTACCGTGTGTGATTCGCCTTTGCGCAGTTTTAACTTAGATACGGTTGTGGTGTATCCACCTCCGCCGCCGGGGCAGCCGTTACCACCGGTGCTGCCACCTCCGCCGCCTCCGCCGCCTCCAACCAAGAATAAATCTACAATCATATCCTTGGTGGCGCGTAAAACACCAGATGATGTCATTTTATAGCAGTCTACACCGCCCTCAGTTATAAGAGAACACGCGCCGGAATAATAAACATCCGCTATCTTCTTACTATAGGAATTCAGAGTAAATGCACTACTTGCCATACTGCATCAGCTCCTTTCCACCATACCCGGCACCCGCAGCGTAAGCGATGCGCTGGGCTTATCCTCCGGTGCGGTAAAGGTCAGCGTACCGTCCGCACTGGTGATCATCTTAATGCACCCCAGCGCCTCGGTGGCTGCCAGCAGCGCCGTAACATCCACGCTGTTGCCAAGCGCGGCTGTGGGAATGCCCGGCACCCAGTCTGCCGTCATGCCGGATACGCTCACCGTCTGGGTGTAGGGTGCGCTGCCACTCCATCCGGAGGCGGGCAGCGACACAAGCACACATTTTAGATTGCCAACATCTGCCTCCAGGCCGTTGAGGCGGGCGCCGATGGCCTCGAAGGCCTTACTGGGCGTTGCATCCGCGGTAAGGCCTAACGCTGCTGCAGCCTCATCGCTCATCAGATTTTGCTTGTTGAGGGGCGTGCCCTCAGTGATGGGGCTGTCCGCGTGTTCCCATGTCACATACTCTTGAGTGCCGTCCGCCTCTTTGGTGACGAGCACTCTATTTTTATAGGTTGGTTTGCGATCAACCATAGTGTTATCCTCCGCATTCCGCCGCGCCGCAAATGGCCCATGCGGCCTTGGTGTTATCGATATAGCCGAGCAGGCGTTGCTGTGCCTCCTCGATTTGATTTGCGCCTGTGTGGGTTAGCCCCTCCATGGTATCGGGCAGCGGGGCACTCACGCCGTAGGCCGCCAGTAGGGCCCGCACATTGCCGAGATAGCGCTCCATCTGTACGGTAGTAGGCCACTCGGTAGCAGAAAATGTACCCGGCAGTCCCCAGTCGGTTTTATGCACAAGCGTGCCCGGGTCAGTGCCCATGGCCTGCAGCATGGCATCCAACTCAGCACTGTTGCTCTCCACCCGGTTGAGGTCGCTGGCGTTGTAGCTGCCTTTGTCCGTCCCCAGCATAACATCTGCACTGGTCCGGTCTGTGACAAATTGCATTACCACACCTCCCCGCTCTGCACTGTGCCGCTATCCGGCGCGGCGATACCCAGCTCCACATTTTGGCCACGGATAACAAGCTCTGCCACCGCCTTGCCGCTCAGGTGCAGTGTGCGCTCTGTGATATACCCGATCAGCTGCCCATCAAAGGGCTTCTCGGTGGTTACCATCTGGCCGGGCTGCTCGCCCGCGTAGACCACCGATTGCTCCAGTTTATGCCGGTAACGGCTGTAATCATATAAGCGCTGCACAGCGGCTTTTTGCGCTGCCGGGGACACCAGCGTGCTGTCCTCCACCGTCTGCGCGTTGCTCTTATCCTGCGCAGTGGCCGTGGCTGCCCGCTTAGTGGCCCGGGTGGTATAGTCGATGTACTTTTTACCTGTGATCGTCACCTGCCCGGCGGAGGGCACGGTAAAATGCACGCTGTTTGGGCTGCTGGCCGTGATCGTACCGCCAGTAATGCTGTAGCCCGTGTAGGGCTTGCTGTTGATTACTGTGTAGCTGCCAGGCTCCAGATCATCCTGGTACACCTGCTCGGCCTCGCTGCTTACTGCATATCTGTGGCTATCCACTGCCACCTCTGTAACCAGCGCTTCGGTGGTGACCTTGCCGCCGGTGAGGATGCTGGCCTTAGTGATGGCCGCACTGGCCTTGCTTGCCACCGGCACGAATCGCACCTTGTCGGTGCCTGCCGTGGTGATCATGGCGCCCGTCGCAAAGCAGGCCTGCAGCAGTGCACTGCGCTTATCCGTATTCGGCAGCCAGCCGGTGAGCGGCGTATTCTCCAGCGCCGGATCAACCTCCGCCGCAAAGTCGCCGCCGATGATCTCCCGCACCAGTGCGCCAAAGGGCTTATCGGTGTACATTCCGCCGTCCGTGTTGCTATCCGCCAGCACTTGCACGGCATCGATGCAATCCACCTGATACAGCCATTGCGCTGACTTTTCTGAGCTATCCACGTACAGCGTGCCCAGGTACTCGCCACCCTGCCAAAACTCCAGCGGCTGGCGCTGCTGGAAATGCAGAATGCGCTGCTTGGTATCGCGCAGGATAAAGCTGCCCGTGCTGCCCGGCAGCTCTGTGCTGCTGGGGTCCACCTCTTGGTGCAGCTCGCAGCGCTGCAGCTCCGCGCCCTCGAACACCTCCAGCTTACCCACCAGCAGCCTCGTAAGGCGCAGGAAGCGCTGCGGCACACTGGTGGCATAGAAGGTGATCATCAGCCGGCTGAAAGCCTCCACCTCCTGCGAGTAGGTGTACTGCGTACCATCCGGCGTGATCTCTCTCTCGGCCAACAGCAGCGAATCACGGTACCACTCCACACGCAGCCGGGTACAGTACTCCCCTGCCGCCTCGTCGAACCAGAAGGTCAGGCCGGTGGCGGTGTACTTGTTGTCCAGCGTGAGTGTAAGCACCACCGGCTCCGCGAACACACCGTCTGCGCCGGAGATCTCCGTGCTGCAGAAGCTCAGTCCAGCGGGAGCTGCGGGCAGCAGCTTGGCGCTGCCGTCCAGCCTCCAATAGCCGGGCTCCAGCGTGGCATAGCGCTCGTTTTGGCGTTCGGGGTATACTTTCCCGTCCCAGCCGGTCTGTGCGTTTCCTGCGGCCGCTGCTCCCTCATTTGCGCCGGTAGGAATATCTTTGTAGTAAATGGTCGGCATTACGGCACCCTCTTTGCTCGCATAGCAATGTACTTGATCTTGAGCCCGGCCCAGAAATTTTTGCCATCCTCTACGCGCTGCAGCTGATCGCTGCCGCTGCTCACATACATCTGCTGCGTGAGCACACCGGCACGGCCATACGGGAAACTGATTGCATGGCTGTCCACCGGTGCGCTGAGGATTTCCCACAGCTCGTCATAGTCGCCGGGGGACAGCTTGCTGCAGTCGATCTCCATCTCGTAGTTGTAGTAGGTGCCGATGATATCGCGGAACATCGCGCCGTCGGCAATCGTGCGGCCCGTGTTCTCGCCGTCCAGCACCTCAAAGCTGCGGGTAAGGCTCATTACGCGCACATTATAGGCACGGCCGTCGATGGTGAATACTTGCTGCTGCGCCATCAGTATGCGCCTCCTTTGATCAGTGTTGCGCCCTTGCGCTTGCGCTCGGTGTCGATCACCGGGCGCAGCACACGGCCCAGCTGGGCCAGATTGCCCTCAAACCGTACCGTCACCTGCTGGCTGCCGATTTCCTCCCGCACAATGCTGCGGATCAGATCAGCGGGGGCCTCGATGTTCGTGCCATGCTTCTGGTCACCGAGCACCGCCAGAAATTCTCGATTGGCGGGAATCACTGCGCCCTGTGCCAGATAGGGTATCTGCGGTGCGGTGAGTTCGGCCAGATTGATGCCAAAGTGTCGGCCACCCAACCTCGGCACCCAGCTGGGGATATCAATCTGAATACTGTTCAGCGCTCGGATCACCGCGTTGATACCGTTTGTAACCGCGGAGATCATGCCGTTGATAAAGCCGATGATACTGTTTACCGCGCCCTTGGTGGTCGTGGTCACACCATCCCACACATCGCTTGCCGTGGCTTTGAGCTTGTCCCAGTGCTGCACTACCAGCACAATAATGGCAATCAGCGCAGCCATGGCCGCCACCACCAGCGTGATGGGGCTGGTAAGCAGCCCAATGGCTATATTGAGCAGCCCGGCAGCAGCGGCAATGGCTCCCAGAGCCAGCGCAATGCCCAGCGCGATCGTGGTAAAGGTGCCCAGCATCTCGCCCACATTCTCGCCGAACAGCTCGGAGAAAAACGCAATCAGCAGTTCCTGCGTTGATTGCAGCGCCGTCAGCAGCAGCTCCCATGCACTGGTGGCAATGCCCAGCCAGTCGATATTGGCGATAAACTGCGCAATGCCTGCGCCGATCGCCGCCGGGTCAGCGTTGCTGATGGCCCGGGTCAGCTCATCCAGCGCACCCTGCACGAACAGCGAGAGATCAACACCCAGTGCCGCCCAGTCGAGATTGGCCAGAAAGCCCGCTAACAGCTGCAGGGCAATGGATATGCCCGCCACAAACAGCGCGCCCAGATGGCCCCAGTCGATCATCTCAGCCATGCCGTTGATCGCGTCGGCCAGCTTGCCGCCCAGCGCCACCCAGTTGAAGGCAATCAAAAATGCGTACAGAAAAGAAATGCCGTTGTTGAGCTTTTTGCCCAGCCGCTTGCCCCAGGCGCGGGCGTCCCAATTATCCACCATGCTGTTGAGCTTATCCGCCAGCAGCTTACCTGCCGCGGCCCAGTCACCCGCCTCAATGGCCGCCTTGACCTGATCGAGGAAGGGGCTTTGCGCCTCGTAGCTGAAGTTTGGGGTGATGGTCTGCGAGCCGGAGCCCGAGTCACTGCTGCTCAGCTGGTTGATGGTGTCGAACGCGGCCAGGCTCTTGCCTGCCTTTTGGGCCGCGCTGCCCACCGCGCCGATCGCTGCAGCCTCGGCCTTAGTCGCAGCCAGGCTTTTGCCGGTGAAAAACGAGAGCAGCTTTGCGAGGTAGCTCAGCGCGACAGCGGCGGCATTGGCCACCATGGTGAGCGCCGGTGCCAGCATTGCAGCCAGGGGCGCCACACACTGATACGCCGCGCCCTTAAGGTTTGCCATGGCCGTGGAGAGTGCCTTATTCTGCCGCAGCGCCGCCCCCATGCCCGAAACAAGGTTCCGCAGTGCTGCGCTGACCGCGTTAAAGATCAGCGCGCCCATCAGAATGCGCCGCAATCGGGAGGAGAAGATTTTTGCAAATTTGTTGCCGCGCAGCAGGTGGTTGGTGAAGCGCTTTACCGCGCCGTCGGCCTTTTGAAAAGCCCCCACAAGCCCCTGTCCAAGAGTGCGCTTGAGCCCGGAGGCGGATTGCTGCAGCCGGGCGAACAAACCGGCAATGCGTCCCGCGCTGTTGGACGCCCTATCAAGCGCACCCTGCTGCTGGTCTAAAGTTTGCCGCAAGCCTGCCTGCAGATTGCGGACACGCTCGCTCTCGGCGGAGTTATCCGCTAAGCTCTTATTCAGCCTGTCCACTGCGGCCTGTGCAGTGGTGGCGCTTTTTTCGGCAGCAAGATATATGCTGGAAGTTTCCGGGTACTGCTTGGCGACCTGCTTTTCCGCGAAGCTGTTTTTCTGCTCGGGGTTCAGCGCTTGATACTTGATGTTATTTCGCAGTCCTGCGCGCACCTTGTAAAACTTGGCGTTATACGCATCGCCTGCGTTTTCCAGCGCGGTCTGGGCCTCCTCCGCTGCCTTTTTGGCCTCCTCCAGCTGCTGCACCAGCTTGCTGCGCTTTGTGCCCAGATTGGCCTGCTGGGTATCCAGCTTGCTGATCTCTCGGCTGGTGCGCTGCACATTTTTCTTGAGGTCGGCCAGATTTTTGTAGGCAGTGCGGTTGTCGATCAACGATTTGATGATCACTCGAAAATCGGCCATGCCTTACATCCCCAGTCCTTTGAAAAATTCTTCTTCCGCCGCGCTCAGCTTTGGCGCGGTTTTGCCGATCAGCTCGGCGTTTTCCCGGGCGAACTCTTGCTCAGCCTTATCCAGCGTCTTGCCCTTGGCGCGCTTTGATCGGATATTGACCACTTGGGCAAAAAGGCCATCGCCGATGCCCATGTACGCCCCTACAAAATCCCACCAGTGCAGATACTCGCACCGGCGGCAGCTGTAGCCCAGCACCTTGTCGATGGCAGGGGCCATGATGCGCACATCCTGCTCCCAGTCCACCAGCACCGGCTTAGGGGCTTGGTGCTCGGGCACACGCTCGCCGAGGTTGATAAACTCACACGCTGCCCGCATTGCCTCGTTACCGTCAGGCAGACGCTGCCACGCAGGGTACATGATCTGCAGAAACGCCATACAGCGCTCCTGCTCGTTCAGAGCCTCGTCCTGCAGGGCTGCCAGCGCATCCAGCACTGCCCGAAAGTCGGAGCGGATAGCAAAAAGCTGCCCGCAGATAGACACATCTACGGGCAGCTCCCACGCACTCATGCTTGGCCGGGGGCGAGCCCGGCAGCAGGGGCGGCAAGATATTTGCCGCTGTGCTGGGCTACTCGCTCGCCGCTGGCCTTGCCTGCCTGCCGCATGGCGTCCTCGATCACCGGCAGCAGCTCCTCAAGCACATGCTCGACCACCAGCGTGCCATCGGGGCAGATGGCAAGGCTGCTTACCCCCTGAAACACAACAGCACTTACTGGGCTGCCAAAAGCGCTATCGAGTGCCTGCTTTACCTGCCGGTCCAGCTCAGCGATCGCCGCCACGCTATCCATGCTGCCCGCCTTTTCGGTCACGCCCAGAATCACATTTTTGGCTTCCTCAAAGCGCGGCAGCAGGCCGGGGTCGCTGGGGTTAAAGCTGATTGTGCCCAGCTCGCTGCCGTCTGCGTCCTGCAGGGCATACTTGCGCAGGCCAAGATCGATTTTAATTGCCATGCTGTTGCCTCCTTAGCCCTTGGTGAAGGTGGGCACACCGTCCGCGATCGTGGCGGTGCCCAGATCCTTATCATTGGACAGGTACACATTCAGCGGCATGCCTACATAGCTGCTGCCGCCGAGGCTCTGGGGCACGATGGTGCAGCCCTTGTGCAGTTCGGCAGTAAAGCTGGTTTCGCCCATATAGGCGTGGACATTGAGCACCTCAAACATGCTCAGCTCACTGATCGCGTTGCGGCGCTCGATATCCAGCAGCTTTTCGGACAGCTTCTGACCGCCGCGGATCTGGTTGGGGTCCAGCGCCAGCATCGGCTTAGCGGCGGACACATCCACATCCGTAATGCCCAGGATGTCGGTTTTCTGGTCGGCATCATGGTTAAACTCCATGCTGGCTTCTTCCACGCCGCGGCCCATAATCTCCCATGCAGGGGCTTCGCCCGTACCCACATTTACAAAGTGCATTTCCAGCTTACGGTCGGCCTTCTGGCCTGCCGTAAGGTTAATAGTGTTGCTTGTCATGGTCTTTATACCTCCTCGGTATCGATTTGAATTTGCAGTTGATAGTCAGCGGTGTTGCTGTCTGCGCGCAGGATCATGCCGCTGTTGGCCACACTCAGCGCCGTTACCGAGCAGCCCTGCAGCTGCGGGTAGCTATGCGCTTTTTCCTGTGCCCGCAGCCAAGCTGTGAGTTCCTCGAACAGCTCAGCCGCTGTGAGGTTGGCCTCGATCGCTGCGCCGTATGGCAGCCGGGCCTGAAACAGCAGGCTGTAATGATCTTGCGCATAGCCCAGGATATCCTGCTTGTGGGTGCTGCCTGCCATAGACAGGCTGTAGTCGGTGCCAATGCCAAGGTATCCCACATTAAAGCGGTTTTTCCTGTCGATCAGCGGGCAGGTGCGCAGCCATGCCCTTACGGATTCCATAAAGCTCATTTTGCTGTGCCTCCTGCTTTCTCCGCTACACTCTTGATGATTTCATCCCCACGATCCGCCCACATGCGCTCCACCCAATGTGCGCCGCGCATAGGCGCGTCGTTGAAATCATATTCCGGATGGTAATACATTCGCTTGGCGTAGGGCGTGGCATACACGATCTCGCCTTGGCCGATCACGGTGTTCAACTCCGCACTTTCGCTCAAGGCTCCCATGCGAAATGGCACATATGGGTCAGCAAGCTGGATGATTGCGTTATCCAAATACATCTGCACCGCACCACCCGGTTTGAGTCCGCGCTCTTTCAGAATATCTCTGAGCCCGGATAGATCCAGTTCATAGTCGTATTTCACGCCCATGCTTACCGTGCCTCCAGATACAGGTGCGGGTTTGCCCGCACACTGCGGTTGTCGCGGATCATCGTTACTGTGGCCGTGGTGCCCTCATGGGTGAGCTTATCCCCGGGGGCAATGCTCCAATGCTCAGCACGGTCGGCAGCGTTCATGCCCTGCCACACAGCGTAGGGCACATACCCCGAAAGGCTGCCCGCGAAAATGCGGATCTTGTAAAGACTTCCCGGTGTCAGGCCGTCCGTGCCGGGGCTGGCCGCCATCTGGCCGTACCAGCCCACATTGCTCAGACTTCGCACCTGCTCGGTGTCCTTGTCCTGCTCGCCGTCGTACCGAAGCGCGGCAAGCGTTACCATATGGTTTGCGTTTAAAGGCATCGTTCACAGCCCCCTATACAAAAGCCCGTAAGGATCAGCCCCAAGGCAATCCTGCAGCACTTCCAGCATTGCTGACTGCAGCGCCTTGCGGCCATCTGCAGCCGTACCATAGCTTTCACTGTAGCCGTCTGTATTGGCTGCGGTTACGCCCAAGGCGCTTCGTTGGCGGGCTTCATCGGCATTCCGTAACAAATCAGCCATAGCGGCGTTTGCGTTTTGCAGCTCCGCCGACAGAACAGCGGCATATCTGGAAGCACGGCCAAGGGTGAGCCGGTCGATCTGACCGGCCGCCCGTGCGCCGTACACCAAATACTGTTCCTCGCTCATGGTACCGCCATAGCGCAGGTACGCCGTGTACTCGGCATACATTACACGCTAACCTCCACGCGCTTGATGTACAGCGTCTGGGGCTTAGACACCAGCAAGCCGTAGATCTTACGGCCCTGCACGGCGGAAGCACCAATGAAGTTGCCGCTGCCGGCAAGATCCTGCAGATGTACACCGACCTGCCATTCCATGACACGGTGGCACCAGTTGGGATGGCCTGCGATAAACTCGGTGGTAGTCTTTTTGCTGCTCACGCGGGTAGTGTTCTCATAATCCATGTTGTTGGATTCGAACACATTGAAGCCCGCGATCTTGCCGATTACGCCGTTTTGCACCAGTTCCTGCGAAAGATCGCCCTGCTTGATGAAATGATCATCCAGCATCAGAACTTCAAGGAATTCAGGCGCAACGATCAGAAAGCGGCCGTCAGCAGGCACACCCTTGCGGCTGAGCACACGCTTGGCCTCCAACACCAGCTTATAGGCGTTGGTTTCGGTGACAGCGGTCTTGGTGGCGCTGATCGTTGCACCAGAAACGGCCTGCAGTGCTTCGATAGACTTTTTATCGATAGACAAGCCCAGCGAATAGCCGGCGCTGTCCAAGCGCTCAGCCACAATGCCGTCGGGCACGCTGGCCGCATCGTAACCGTCGATCAGCTCGTTCACAGCTTCGTCCTGATCGATGTTCAGGTCGAGATAAGTGGTGCTGCCCGTTTCGGGATCCAGACCCTTAGCCTTGTCATACTTCTTTACTGCCACCTCGGTATCACGCACCGGGATCTTCACTTTGCCCGCCTTGGGGTCGCCCTCATAGCGTGCGTTAAAAATAAGATTGTCGCGGGTAACAAGATTGTTTCGCAGCTTCACATCAACAAACTTGCTCCAGCGCTCCTGATTTTCATGTGCCATAATTTGGTTCCTTTCTTTGTTTACAGCTTCAGTCCAGGATTCAGCGCAGCGAAAGCAGCTTCCACGCCATCCGCCGAGTTGCCGCCCTCGCCATGCTCACCGCCGGTCGAAAGCTTCATGCCGCCTTCGCCGTTGCCTTCAAACGCCCACGCCTTATCCTTGTACAGGCCGTCCAGCGCTGCCTTGATGTCGTTGGTGCGGTCCTTACTGGCGCGCAGCTTGGCAACATCCAGCATGCCGCGGATCGCCTGTACATCGCGGCCCTTCCGGTCGCGGATTGCGCCATCCAGCGCAGTGTCAAAGGCAAAGCCGTCTGCCTGATCATTCAGCTGATCCTTCAGCTTGGTGATCTGGCCCTTCAGGTCAGCCACATCCACGCCCTCAAAGGCCTTCAGGCCTTCCTTGGCGGTGTTCAGCTGGGTGGTGAGCTCTTCCACCTGCCCCTGCAGGCCGGTTGTCTTGTTTTTCTCGGCGTTGATCTCCTTGCCGTTTTCCCCCATGATCCAGTCAAGCTGTTCATCGGTAATGCCGGGGATCTTCGCTTTCACTTCTTCACGCTTCATTTGGGTTCCTTTCTGTCTTACGCTTTTCTACGGGGTCGCTCCCACAGGCTGTGCGGTATTACGCCCCGCCGGGCGAATTTGGGTATAAAAATTGCCCGCCCCGGCTTCATGCGGCCCGGGTGGGCATAAAAAAACCACGGTGCTTTCACATCGTGGTTTAAAATCAAGTTGTTATTCTGAAATATCCTCCGGAAGTTTGCCAAGTTTCTTTAAAAAATAAAGACAATTTCTGGATATCATTTGCTCTGCAGGTGGGTTTCCATCAAAAAGTTCGCATTCCTCATCAAATTGATGGTCAATGGGATAATCCCGCAGCCATTGCTGCATATTGGCAATTTCTTCCGATGTGAACAAATCACTCATAGAACTTTGTCCCATAATTTTCCATCTCCTTAATTGTTTTTCTGATGAGTATATCCGCTTTTTCAACAAACTGCTCATTTGAAAGCTCTGAAATTGGTTTTTGTTGAAGAGTCTTTAGTTGCGACCAAAGGCCATTCACCATTTTCAAACAGCCTGCTTGGTCATAATCTGGTACTTTTTCGATTGCATAAATATGCCCATCATGGCCAATCGCTGTAAGTAATTTAAGGTTATCCCTTCTGGCAAACTGTTGTAAATCCGCTTGTGAAAAGATATTGCAATCCGGATGTGTATGAATTGCTATGTAGGGAGCAGCCTGATCGGGGATTGCAACAGAATTTCCCGATTTAGAGCCTATCAGATTTTGCGTAAGAGGTTTCATATTCAAGTCAAAAGCCTTACCAATCTCTACGCCGCTTGGCACCCCTGAAGCTGCCATAAGCAAACGCTTGTGTGCATTCTTCAGCTGGCTTTGCCCTGCGCTATCCAAAGTATCGCAAGAAAAGGCTTTGACTTTTTGAATTGCTTCCATTGTAACAGGCTGAGGTTCCAAGTACAAGTTTTGTTGGAATGTATCGGCTTTCTTTGCCGCCCAGTTGGCCTTTCCCGCTGCGCTGCGGCCAAAGCCATGCACACTGATACGGGCAGAATCTTCCTTGCTGCCAGTCTCGCGAATGAACTGCTTTAAATCCTGCCTGGCTGCTTTCAGCCTTACCGCACTGGTGCCCGTGTCCAGCCCGGCTTCGCTCTCTGCCAGAAAGCGGCGCTTATACTTGCGCACAGTGCGTTCTTTGGCTCGTTGCATTTGGCTGATCTCGTACCGGGTATATTTCTTGCCCCGGTATTCCACGCTGGGTGCGTTCAGCTCTGCCAGCCGCTCATCGGTGAAGGCTCTCAGGGAGATGCCTGGATAAAACGGATAGAAGTTGTGGCGGCAGTTCCAGCCGCACAGGCCGGGGCCCGTGCCGTAGCCGGTGGCCTTTACAAAATCTTCGTAGTGATTTCCCTCATAATCGATCTCACCGCCAATATGGTATATCCTGCCCTGCCACAAAGCGTGATCCGGCCGAGCGCCTTCATGGGCCGTAACCTCCACAAACTCGCAGCCCATTTCCTCGGCTCTGGCCAACTGCAGCTTACCCGCCGTCTGGTTTACGCCGGTCAGCACTGCGCGGCGCACGGCCGTTTCCAGCGTATCTTTGTGGCCGCTGGGGTATGTAACATAGGCCATACGGTCGGCAAGATCGTCCACAGCACGGCGAATGGCCGTGTTGTAATCGAATGCACCGCTGCTCACCTGCAGCCATGCCCGGCTTAAAGCATGTTCAAACTCGCCGCTCACAGTGTTTGCCGTGGTGGCTGTCAGATTCAGCCATGTGCCTAGCGTTTGCCGGTATCCGGCATTCAACAGGTTCAGCAGCTGGCCGGATCGGTTCGCAGGCGGTGGTTCTTTGCCCGCCTTCCGGTGGATCGTATTATCCGCCAGCAGCGCTTCAGTGCCTGCCTCAATCAGCAGGCGGCGGATCACCTCACGGCTCTGGCCGGTATACTCTGCCAGCTTTTTCTCCGTGTCCGTATATACCGCACGGGTCTGCTCCAAGCGCCAAGCCTGCCAGGCAGCGGTTGTCGTAATCGCTCCGGCCTTTTGGAACCGCCGGGCAATATCCCGCAAAATATCATCTTCGGCCTGCCGCCAGAGCTTTACCGCCGGTTCCGGCAAGCTGGCCAGATACTCTGGCCCCAACATCAGCTTTCACCAAAGCCCAGGCTTTCGCCGCGGCTTTCCTCGCCTGCCTCGGCTACAGCCTTTCTGGCTTCTGCTTCCGAGAGGCCGCGCCACTCCATCAGGTAGCGGTATTTCGGCCAAAGCCCGTCCCGTACATCCTGTCGGTCGGTTTCCCGGCGGGTACCGGTGTCGGTAATATAGCTGTCATCAAAGTTGATGGTCAGCTCTGTATCGGGGTCTACCGGTGCAGCAAGCAATGTTTTACCCGCCCACAAAAGCGCTCGAAGCACGCCGGTCAGCGCTGCTTCCACATTGATCTGGTGGCGGTTGGCGTGCTGCACCATATCCTGCCGATCTCCTGTGTACTCCGTGGCCGTTTTTACTGCGCTGCCCGTAAACTGGTAGTGATGTGTACCCAAGCCTACACGGAAGCTGGCATAATCCAGTGCATCCTGCACCGCCTTGCTGTTTGCCTCCACGCGCAGATCAGGGTTATATTCGTGCCAGTCCGGCGTCTCGTCCGGGTCCCCGCCCGGAGGCGAAATAAACAGTTCCGCTCGAACTTCATCGGGAGCAGCATAATGCTGCTCGCCTTTTTCATCCACCCAGCTCTTCAGCAGCTCCCGACTGTAGAATACCTTCTTGCCGCCCAGCCGAATATCTCGGGCGTAGTTATCAAAGGCCAAGTCGCACAGCTTGATAGCATCCAGCGCCTCTGCGAATACAGCCACACCCAACCCGGGCCCGCCGATACGGTTCTTCACGATATTGGGCCGCAGCAGGCTGAACCACGGCACTGTGCTGCCGGTTTCAAACCCGGTGATCATCCCTTTTGGCAGCGGCGCAGGCTGATAACCCGCATCTTCGCCGTCCTCGTTCTGGCTGGTAAAGAATTCATTGGTGATCCGGTAGCCGCGATCCAGCAGTTTATGTGTCTGCAAATAAATGCAGCTTTTACCGCCAACGACCACTTCGCTGGCAAAGGCCACATCTACCACCTGACCGTGGCGGATCGTGATAGGCAAAATGCATTCTGCGGGCAAATAATCCAGATATAGCTTTGTCCCGGGGCTGCCCATCACGGCACCGCTGAGCAGCTGCAGCCCTTCTGCGCTCATCACAAAAGCACCGGTGCCGCTGCGGAAGGCAAGTTCCAGCAGTTCGTTGGCATGCTGCCAGAAATTCAGCTGTCCCAGCATGCCGCCGGTCTGGCTGCCGTCTGCGCCCAGCAACCAGTCGGCACTCATTTTATCCGCCACAGTCACAGTGGTTTTATCATTCAGCAGCAGGCTGGCCCAATCCTCACAAATGCGCTTTGGCATTTGCAGCCGATACATATCGCGACTTTTAATGCTGCCGTTCAGCTGCATTTCTTTCACCGTGTGGAACGGCATATAATCGCCGCGCCACCAGTCACGCCATGCAAGAATGTCTGTATAGTAGCGCCCTTCGATGTTCCAGCCATGGGTTTTATTCAGATATCGAATAAACTGTGCGATATTCATACAATCCTCAGCAATCGTTTATAATCTCGTTCGATGGTGTACTCAAAAGCATCCAGCGTGTCGATGTCCGTGGTGCCGTCGTCCAGTCTTTCATCCTTGCCCGGGTGCTTGCCGCTGTACATGGCTGTAGCAAGCGCTTCGCTCAGGCTGGCCGCGCCCGGCATCAGCCAGAAACGCCCTCCGCCCATCAAGCACCCGGTAAGGCGTATGCGGCTGATGATCTCAGTTTTCTTGCTGTCATGCACGCGATCCGCCAGCCATGCAAAGCGTGTTGCCTGCAGCGCGGATCGCAAACTGTTTTTCAGCACCTGTTCCGCACTGTCGCAATATACCGCGTAGATCTCGCCAAAGGCGGCAAACACCGCCGTTACAAACTGTACAAAATGATCGGCCAGAAACGCCGTATCAGTATGCTTGGGGTCTACGCGCAGACTGCTCAGCCCTACCACCCCGCGATAGCCTGGCAGCACCGCCACAGCCACAAATGCGTGCTGCGAACCGTTGCCGCCGAAGTCTACACCTATACGCACCTGGCTTCCTGCCGGAAGCGGTTTGCCTTTCTGCCAACAAAAACGCCCATCTGCGGCAGCAATGCTGTCCGCAAACAGGCGGTAAATGATTCCTTCCGCAGCAGTCCACTGCCCCAGGATGAATCGGTTATAAAAAACGGTGCCCGCATACTCTCGCTTCAGGTTCTCTACAAACGCAGCAGGCAGAAACGGGTTGTCGTCGATAGTCGAGGTCTGGCAGAACACATCGGCATCACTGTCGATAAACACCTTGATGAAATGGTGCGGATCTGCCGGGTTTGCCGTGCCGTCAAAAAAGCTGTGGGCGCATCGCAGGCGACTTTTGAGCATCTGGAACACTTCTTCGTTCCATGTGGTCATCTCATCGCCATAGGCATACTCAATGGTCATACCTTGCAAGCGGGCCACATGCTTTTTATTGTCCGCGCCCAGCACATGCACTCGTCGGCCAAACAGTCGGGCCGTGTTGTCGCTGCCGATCGTGCCCACCAGCTCTTCGCCCCAGATTGCGCGCATAGGCTCCAGAATATTCCGGGCCAGTGTGCCCTGTGTATTGCCAAGCAGCACCGCCGCCCCCTCTCCGCGCAGGCAGCGCAGCCGTTTGGGGATCACAAAGGCATAATCCAGCCAGCTTTTGCCCGAGCCGGTAGCACCGATCTTGATGTTCCAGCGGTGATCGCACCCGGCCAGATATTCGCGTTGCTTATTCGATAACACTTTGTATGCCTCCCAGCAGCTCATCGGCCTTCTTCAGCAATTCGGCATCACCGTCATCATGGGGTGTTTCCTCGCCAAGCAGTTTAACGAGCACGCTCGCGGCTCTGGCGTCACCACATGCGGCGGCTTCATGCAGGCCTGCGATCATAGCCATTTGGTTATCAATGTCATCGCTGTCCACATACCGGCGCAGCAGCTTATTCGTTGTGCGTTTGTCGGCGACCGGCAAAGACAGGTAGTAGTCTGCGGCCTCTTTCAGGCTGCGCTTTCGGCGGCGGGCTGCTCCGCTGGCAATGCCGCCCTTTTGTGCAATCTCTCGGAGTTCATCCGGGGTTCGTTCGGAATTCGGAATAAGATTTTTTTCATTCGGCACTGTCACCACCCTCCCGAAAAAATGATATAAAAATACCCACCCGGCAGAGCACAGACCGAGAAGAGAAAATCATGTAGGTGAGCTTCTCCGGCCTGCCGGGTAGGTGTTGGATCCGTTAGCCGGGCTCAAACCGGCGACTCGCTGCTTACAAGGCAGCTGCTCTATCAACTGAGCTATAACGGCAGATATAAAAATACCGGCATTGCAGCCGGTGTTGGAACCATATACCCACGACAGGCTGCCCCGCCTGCTGGTTCCGTATGGTATGGTTGAAAGGAGGTTTTACGATGAATGTCTAACCCTGTCGGGATTCCCCTGCGGTTTCCGACACTATCATTATAGCACCTCGGAACCGGACATACCCGGACATCTTTTGCTTTAGGGCTTGACTTTTTTGGGGAAATGTGCCATCAGGATGCTGCGAGCTTCCTTTTGCGGATCCTTCGGGCCGTGGTTTTCCCGGCTGATTTCTCTGCGCTGGCGTGCTGTTGCGTTGTTCTGCCGATAGATGCAGCGATTCAAGCTATCCTTTCCCGCACGATAATTCACGCGGCACGCCCTCCAATCTCAGCGCCTGCACAGCGGCCTTATGGCGGCGGCGCACATGGCGCTCATCAAAAAACACATCCTCGGCGATCTGCTCATAAGTGTGGCCCAGCAAGTAGCGGCGGCGCAGGATATCCTGATCCTTCGCATTCTGCACCGTGCCGATAGCAGCAACAACCTCGCGCCGGATCGCCCCGCAAATATTGATCTGGCACTCCAACTCCTGCTGAGCTTTCAGTATGCTCTCAACAGCCCGGGGCAGGCTCTGGCCATCCGAGGCCGCCCCAGGCACGCCGTCAAACGCTTTACCGCAGCCGGCTGCGCGCTCACGCAGCGCAAGCAGTTCATCCCGCAGCAGCTTTTCGCGTTCCAGTGCTGCCAGATAGCGCCCCAGCCAGCAACACTTTTCGCCGTAGGTCATAATTCATCACTCCCTCAAAATGTTCTGTCTCCTGTAGCCGCGCGAATAATTTGGCATGCGATTTCCAGCAATTCTTCCGGCGAGGCTCCTTTTTGTTTTGCCAAATGATATGCCCTGCGAAGAGGCTCCGTGTCATTCGTAACACTCACAAAAATCTTGCATAGGCGTTTGGTATCGTCCAAAACTGCCGCATTGGTTTTATATTGAGCCAAAACCTTATCCTTTTCTGCCTTTGCCTCGGTCTTAGTCAAAAGGCCACTGCGCCAGTCGTGATAAATATGCCGCAAACACAAAAACAACAGTTCTTCCGGCGCAGTCAGATTTCCAGGCAGTCCCAGACCTGAAGCTGCCCTGCGCTCCAGTTCTTCGGCGGTCATGCCTGCTGCCCCGTAAGCTGCAGATAGCGCAAGATCTCATCACGCGCCACTTCCCAGCCGTAGCAAATACAGGCATCATATCCGGCCTCGGTCAGCTTATGCACCCACCAGTTCTGATCCGGCGATGGGCGACCCATAGGCGTTTTCAGCTCAATATACAACCCGGCATATTTTCCCCGCTTCACCGGCAAGCACAGATCCGGAACGCCTTTTTTTACGCCCATGCGTTTGCGGCGAGCTGCCTGCTGCTGGCTGCATTGGCGTTCGTTCTCAATATGATACAAAAGCGCCAATTCCGGCCATTCTCGGCGCACAGACTCTTGCTGTGACCACAGCATAAGTGCATACTGATGTCCATCCTCTTTAGACAGGTCAATGTTATGCTTTCTTACTTCGGCCATATTTTCCTCCCTCGTTCAGCAGACGGTTCAGCACCTGGTTCGCCTGCATTTTGCTCATGTGCCGGGGTACTTCGTATTTACCCTGGCATTTCTTTTCGATCAGCTGCAGCTGCTTTTCCGTAGCAGGTGCACGGCCCCAGCGCCGCACAATGGCCAGATTCCAAATGCGTTCCTGATCCGAAAACTCCTGCTGCAGATACAGGTAGGCTTCATCCAAAGCCTGCTGCATGGGAATCATATCTCCCTCCAGGCACACATTGCCCAGTTCGTCTGGGGCCGGGATCGTGAGCATTTCCTGATTCATCAGGCTGCACACAAGGCTGCCGTCCGGCATTTTAAAATAATTCACATCGTGCGTATTGTATTGCTGCTCCTGTGCCCACAAATCAACTGTGACAACATTTTTCACCCAGCTCTGCGGGCAATCTGCAGCACGCTCTGCCTTTTCGGGCAGTTCGAACAGCATTCCCTCCAGTTCCTGCTGGCGTTTTGGCGGAATATCCGTAAGATCAATACCCAACAGGGACGGCGCCGTGCGTAAGCTGGCCTTGCCGGTAATGCCAACGCAGTCAATGAGCAACAGCTTTTCTTTTCCCGGATACAGCCGCAGTCCTCGCCCAACCATCTGGGTGTACAGTCCACTGGATTGCGTGGGTCTGGCGATCATAACAGTTTCCACCCGGGGGATGTCCGTTCCTTCGGTGAACACCATGCAGTTCACAATGCAAGAGATTTCTCCATTTGTAAAGCGTTCAATGATCTCGGCACGATTTTTGGTTTCTCCGGTCACCACCTCAGCCCCCGGAATACGCTTTGCAATCTCGTTGCACTGCTCAACATTTACGGCAAAGATCAGCGTTGCGCCATGTGCCATGCTGCGATATGCTTCGGCAATCGCATCGGCAGTGCCGTCCATTGCCTGCGCCAGCTCACCAGGAGCGTAATCACCTGCACGGGTATGTACGCTGCGCAGATCAAAGCCAATATTGACCCGGCGGCAAAAAATATCGGATAAATACCCTTCCTGAACGCCCCAGCGCAGGTCACGATCAAAGATGATCTTGCTGAACACATTGTTCAACCGCACACGATCTGCACGGTTTGGCGTTGCGGTAAAACCAAGCAGTAACCGCGGTTTAAAGTGATCCAGAATGGCACAGTAGCTTTTCGCAGCCGCATGGTGCGCTTCATCCACGATGATGATGTCAAAGGCGTCCGGTGCATATCGTTCAAGCCGCCGCATAAGGCTTTGCACCGAAGCGCTTACCACCTCGGCATCGAGCGGCGCGGTTTCGGCCCCCTGTTCCACTCCGGTCACGCAATCAAAATATTTTAAAGGCTGATGCACCAATTCTTCGCGGTGAGATAAAATCAGCATTTTCCCCTGTCTTGGGATATGTGTAAAGATCACCGTTTTGCCGAGGCCTGTTGCCAGCCTGCACAGATATGCGCCGGGCGGCTGCATAGCGATCACATTCAGGCATTCCTGCTGGTAGGGCCGCAGGGTAATAGGTTTATTCATAGGCTTTAAATTTCTCCTTTCCGTGGGTGTTACACCGTTACACCACTGTTACACCCACAGGTGTAACAAAATAACATCGTTATCAAGTTAAAAACAGTCCCTGTTACACTGTTACACCTGTTTGCACAAATCTATAAAGGAATTTAACACCCCCCTGTTTATTGGCTCGGGGGGTATACTCTCTATAAATATGTGTTTATGGGGTGTAACAGGTGTAACAGTGTAACAATTCTGTTGTATCGTTCAAAAAGCGTTACACCTGTTGCCGTGTTAGGTGTAACACGGTGTAACAGATTTACTCAAAGCAGTTCTTCGTCGGCATCTTCCGGTACTTCATCATCATCCGAGCCGTTCAGTTTCATGCAAACACAGCGCACAAGGCTGCCGCGGATCCGCTTTGGCACAGTCGTCTTGTCACGACTCAAGCGAACTAATTTTTCGCTTTTCAAGTAACTCAGCAACGCAGTAGGGTTAAACCCGGCCTCGTCTGTTGCCCGTCGAAACACCGAATTGATGATGTACACCCAATCGCCATCCACAAGGCCATACACATCTCCCTGCACGGAATCTGCCTGCAGGCGGTTGATATTCTGGCCAACCCAGTCACACATATAGGCATAACCGCGCGCGCCAAGCGACACCGCAGCCCTGCTGGCCAAGAACTGTCCTAAATCAGCCGCTTCCAGTGCGTTTCCGTCGTGAAAGATCCACTCGGTCGCCAAATGATCCGCGGCAACGATCAGGGCTGCCGCCATAGCCTGCTTGTCGGTGGTTTCTGCACTGTTCAGCTCCGCAAATGCCTGACTATATAATTTTTTTGCAAGATCCAGATTTCCCGGCTGCAAAAGATGCTGCACAAAATCCCGGCCGGCATGGCCGTGATTTTCGCGGAAGGCCGCAGCTGCAGCGTGGCCGTCCTGCACAGCTTTGCATGCACTGGTACATTCCAGCTCGATCACGCGGTTTACAGCACCGGCACCGGCACCGAGCGTGTTAATGGGTGTTTCTCCTGTGGTAATGATCGCGTTGGACCAGGTCGGCGTAGCATCTACACCGCCAGCCTTGTTTCCTCGGATGCGGCCTGCGCCTTGGGAAAGACGATACACATTGAACACTACCTGTCCACGAGCATTCTTTGCGAGCTGCAGCTCATCGATGCACATCGGCAAGCTATTCAGAAAGGCCGCCGTGCGCTCGTAACCAACATCAGTGCCATCGAAGGTCTTAACATATTTGCCCATTTCCGGACTGGCCCACACGCTGGCAGCAGCCATCAGAGCAACGGTTTTGCCGGTTGAGGAATCCACACCCCACAAATGTACAAAAAACGGCAGCACACCCAGCGGTTTGACCAGCACGCTCGCAAAGCTGGCAGCAAGCACAATGCGTGCCGCATAACTTTCGCGCCGAAAGTTTACGGCAGCTGCCTTCCATGCTTCATAGCTGCCTGCCGGAATTGTAGCATTAAAAATTGCCGCATATTCCGGGCCTCCATCATATACCAGACCGTCCACAAACGGAGAAAACAAACCATCACTCACCCAGCCAAGCCGCCCAACTGATTTGCTGAGGGGTAGGCGATCATAATTCAAGGCATATAGATCCGTAAAATAATCCGACAGATCACTGGCCATGCGCAGATTGATCCCCAGCCCGGCATCCGCCAGCTTCACGAGTTCTTTGGGGCTCGCATACAGGCCGCAGGGAACAATCAGCTTTCGCCATGTGACGCCCTTCCGAAAGGAAATCTCCACTTTTTCGGCACCTGTATCAACATTCTCAAAGCGGCGTGTCAACAGCACCGGAAACTGGCACGCCACAATTTCGTTTGCCCCAATGCCGCGCCGCACGCCGAATTCATCCATCGTCCAGTCGCCGCAGTTCAATTCCAGAGGCTGGCCCTGTGCATTTGTAAGGTTTTCTTCCGGAACGAAAGCAGTGCGCAGACTGTCGCAATAAGATTTATACAGTGCCTTGAAATTGGGAACGCCGATATCTTTGGCCGCATTGCTCATACGCTCCAGTGCGCGCTTTTGATCAAACGGGTTCTTGATGCCGTACAGCGCAGCAAACGGTTTGTCCGATTCCAGATATTCTTCTTTTGTATAATTGAAATCCAAGGCTTATCCTCCTTTCTGCAAAATTTCTTCTTTCCGGTATTCCAGATATTCCGCGTTGGCCTGATCCAACGCATACAAGGCGGCATAACGGTATGCCCCCGGAATCGGTTTAGGCAGGCTGTAAATGCCGCGCAGAAGATTTGATATTTTCCACAGTGCATCTTCGCGGTCGGCCTCGGCAGACTCACGCTGGGCCTTACGGCGCTGCCAATCGTTGCTGCTTGGGGCAGAAGTTTGGCCAAACAGCCCCAGACCGAAATCTGCATCCAGCCGTTTGGCCGCTTCTGCCGGGCTGAGACCCAACAATTTTTCGGCAAAGGTGATTACATCGCCGCCAACCCCACAGCCAAAGCAATAAAACCCTTTTGAACCGGGATAAATTTTAAAGCTGGGGGTTTTTTCTCCGTGAAACGGACAGCAGCACAGACCATGTTTGTTCGGAACAAGGCCATAGCGATCAGCAGCAGCCTGCATGGTCACTGTCTGCACAATGTGCTCAAACACATCCGGTGGCAACCCATGATGAGTCCTCTTCCGAGGCTGTACTTCTGCTTCTCTGCGCCTGTTCATGGGGCGGCGTTTGTACAAATCAATTCACTCCTTTAAAACGGCAGGTCTTCATCGTCCGCAACAGGCGTAAAGCTTTCCGTCTGCGGTGCAGAATTCTGCCCACTCTGCCCGTTTTGCCCGCTTTTACCACAGAAATCAGCAGTTTCAACCATCACTTCATACGCTGTGCGGTTCTGTCCGGCCTTGTCTGTATAGGAGCGGCTTTCCATGCGCCCTGTCACCAGGATCATGTCACCCTTGCCGAACCACTTACAAATGAATTCACCGGTTTTCTGCCACGCAATGCAGGTGAGAAAATCCACCTGGCGCTGCCCATTTGCATCTGTGCGGCTGCGCTCGGAAGCAATACGAAACTGTGCCACCTGCTTGCCGGTCTGCGTGTTCCTGCTTTCCGGTGCCGCCACGAGTCGGCCCTGCAAAATGATTTTATTTAACATTTCTTCTCCTTAGATTTCTGCGAAAGCTGTGATTTTTTTGTGGCGCAAGCACCACGGGCACACCCCGCAGCTTTGCGGTTCTTCCGATCCGGCCAGAATTTTATCCATCCGGTCCAGCGTGTATTCTGTATCCGCTGCAGCCGCATTCATAATTTCATCGCCAAAAGTCAGGGCCTGCACATCCAGATCGGATTTGCTGCCGGCAATAAGTCCGACATGGGGCACGCTCATGCCGTTCTGCCGGGCGATTTCCCGATAAATATACAACTGCATGGGGTAATCCCAATACGCCCACCAATCCTGCCATTCTTCGCTGACAGGATTATATTTGCTGGAAAAATCCCGCATAGATTTCAAATCGTAAATGCTGGTATCCTTATCCAGCAAGTCCATCATTACACGGACCGGCATTTCCTGCAGCGTTCCGGTTAAGATCACCTGTTTCTTACTGCGGCGGATCACGCCGTAAAGATACGGCGATCGCCGCACAGCTTTTGCAAGATCCAGAGCCCCGCGATATTGACTGAGCAGTTCCCCTTTTGTGGCTCCCCTGCTGCTCAACAATTCCGGGTGCTCAGAAAGCCACGCTTGAAACTGTGTCGGCGGCATGGTAAGTGCCGCCTCGAATAAATGTCCGTACAAAAAAGCAGGCTTATCTTCCTGCCGCTTCACTTTTCCTTGTCGCTCTGCCAGCCACGCCGATTCACACCGCTTGGCCGCTTTGACCTCGCTGCTGGAAAACCAGCGTTTGCGGGCAGCGGGGCTATGATAATTACTCTGGGTCAGCTTGAACGGCCTGTTCATGCTCACGCGCCTCCTCCCGTTTGTTCACGCACGGCCAGCACAGCGGCTTGCCATACTTTTTACGGGCAGCCTCTGCCACCTTTTCGGCACTCCAAAGCTGATTGGCAATGTTGGCGGAGGCAATGGGACTCCCGCAGTCCGCACACAAAATCGGAGCATTCTGTGCAGACGGAGCAGCTGCCCTCTCGATCTTTTTCTGTCGAATCCGGATGCCGCCAACACGCTCTTTGCCGAATTTAACAGTGGGGTCGAAGTAAAGCTGCACGGGCATTCCCACCCAATCGTCCATAAAGCTGCTGCCTGCAAGTTTTTCCAGCATTTTGGCATTGGTTTTGTTGCAGATCAGCGGTTTAGCATCTTCTTTCCAATGCACCACCAGGCACATTTCCTGGTTGCCCTTTTCTCCGGTCACAAGTTCTTGGTTTACCGCGCCAATCGTCAGCACCATATCCTTACCATCCTGCAGGCACCAGCTGCCGAACCAGTCCGGATTAAACGCACGCTTCCAGTGCAGATGCTGTGTTTTAATATCAGCCATTGTTACAGCTCCTCTCCGGCGATCTCCGGTTCCACACCAATGATCGCCAACAAATCACTTACCGATAGATCATCCAAAAGATACACATCGCCATCAATGCGAACGATTTCATCACCCGGGTAAATTTCGCTGCCTCCCGGTGTAAGTGCAATAAATTCCGCCTCCGGCGGCTCACAAGGGCGCTCAGCTTCGGCGCGGCGCAGGCTTTCCGCCTGCCATACCCATGGATCAAACATCCGGCTCACCTCCGTGCCCAAAGTCCGTTTTGGAAAAATTGTCTGCAAACTCCTGCAGTGATTGGGCAAGATCGTCCAACGCGCATCGAATGCGCAGGTCTTTTTGCTGATTGATAGGCATCCAGTTCAAATCCGCCTCAATGCCGGTCAGGATATCATCGATCAATGCTTGCGCCGTGCCGATCTTACTGGGCATATCGGTGCCATCCTGCAGCTGCTTTACCTGTTTTTGCAGGCCCTCGACCATCTGTGTCCACTTGGCATTTTCTTCTTCGATTTTAGCTTTGGCCATAGCCTCAGCCCGGCGCTCCAATTCTTCCGTGTCAATGGCGTGCCCATTGATCACACCGGGCGTTGCCGCAAGCTGTTCTTTCAGCTGTGCAATTTCTGCCTCGCTCTCAGCCAATTCCACAGCCAATCTGTCAGCACGCTCACGCGCCACCGAAGAATCTGCATTCACACCTTCCAATGCAGCTTTCGCCTGCCGCAGCTCAGCCCGCAGTTTTTCGGCCTGCTGATCGGCGGCTTCGCTTTGGTTGAGCAGCTCGGTGATCTTACGCTCACGGCTGTTGATCTCCTCCATCAGGCTGCGCTTATCGGACCTGGCTTTGTCCGCCGCCAGCCCAAGGCGGTTGCAGTCGGCAGCCAGCTCGGTTTTCTCCCGCCGGGCATCGTCCCGCTCGGCTTCGGCCTGCTTCAGCTGGGCAACAAGCTGCTGATATTCCTTGTGGGTTTTGATGTCCCCGGATTTCACAAGATTCACAGCCTCCTCGGGAGCGCTGGGCTTGGCGGCGGCGTACAGTAAGCTGGGCGAGAGTTCCTGCAGCAGCTTTTGCTGATTGGGGCTGCTGTTGGCAAAGAGTTCAGCAACATTCAGCAGGCGCTCGGCTGCTTTGCGGTTAAGCCCAACGCTTTCACACCATGCGCCAAATGTTTTTTCTGACGGAACAAATGCACCATCACCATTGCGACATTTTGTCGCAATGGTCACACACAGCGCATCGTGCGCCATGGCCACGGCATCTGCCATGCGCCGCAGGCCGATCTCAGCCATTTTCCGGCCGGTATTGTATTCTCGTTCGGCAAGCTGCAGATCCTGCACGGTCTGGGCATCCAGCCCGCTATAGTCAAACGCCGCTGCCGAACAGGCAGGTGCGGCATCGCACGGGCTTAGTGCTGCAGCTCCAGCATCCGCAGGGGAGCCTTGGCCCTTGGGGCTCGGGGGCATTGCTGCAGGGGCTGCCGTCTTGGGGCTTTTCTGTGTACATACTTCATCCTCGCTTTCTTCGGCTTCTGCCGGTGCGATGGATTCCGAATCATCCCACGCACCGCCGCCCGGAGTCCAATCACCAGCCGGGGCGGTTTCCGCAGCATTGGCATCCTGCCGGCCATCGGGTGCAGTCCCAGTTTCCGCAGCCGAGTGCCCGAAAGGGATTTTTTGCCCCTCGGTCTGGTAGCTGTTGCAATCCGTTGTTGGGGCTCCGCAATCCGTGCAGTTGCCGAAGCACTGCTCGTGGCAGCCCGTACAGGTGCAGGTAGAGCACTGGCAGGGCTTGGTGTTCTTCTTGCAGCTTTCCAGCGCATCCAATGCCTGACAAGGCAATTCCCATTCGTCAACCGGCTCAAGCGGATCGCATTGCATGAAGTCTTCTTTGGTCAAAGGTTCTTTGCCCCTTGCCCTTTCATACCCTTGCGTCAGCCAGTTGCTGGGCAGCCACTGGGCTGTGGCCTTATTATAAAAATAGAAATTCCCGTTTCGCAAGGCGTACAGCCGCCCATCGCCGGTGCGCTCGCTAATGATATAATCCATGCGTTTTGTCTTTTCCCTCTCAATATCGTTCAGAATCTTTGCCTTTTCGGCCTCGCTGCTCAGATCGAGCCGGTGACCGTGGCCGTCAAAGAATTCCGCCAACAGCGCCTGTTTGGCAGCCACACCCGCCTTGTTTTGGGCACAATAGATGCCCTGCGAGTAGCGGCCGTGCGCCTCGTAATCTGTTCCGCGAATATTCCCCCGCGAAAATGTGCCGGAGAGTTCCGCGCCCGGATAGTGCTGCTTGATCCAGCAGGATACGCGCTCGAGAAAATCAAAATCCAGACTCATAATATGGAGCGAGTTCTTTCCGGACAGATCACCGCCCAGGGCTGTGCGATAGATCAGCCCCTGCGTGGCGCGGCATTCATGCCCCTGCACATCCAGCCGGAAGCCGCTGCCGTCCCACTTTTGCGGCCCGTACTCAAGCAGATAAGGGCAGCCTGTGCAGTCGGCCGTGTTGCGGTAACCCGTAACGGCTGCGCTGGTGTTCTTGGTAAAGGATTTTCCACACTTGCAGATGTACTCTGCCATACTGATCACTCCCCTTTCCGTGCGCGCCACCAGCAGTACCCGCCGGTGGCTATGATCAGCAGCCATTCACCGCCGATTGCCCAATAGCCGCGCTCCATGTACGCTACAGGCAGCCACACGGCCGCGCTGATCAAGGCCTCGCGCACACCGATCACGGCGGCACGGTATCGGTTGACACGGCGCTTTTTGCGCCTTACAATAGGGGTACCAACATTTTGTCGAGTGCTGGTATCTTTACAGCCGTTCCCGGTGGCAGCCGGGGCGGCTGTTTTTGTTATGGTGATATAGATCTCTTGCATGATGCTGCGTCTCCTTTTCTATAGATCAATCCATCGGTCATCCCGTCACCCCTTTCGCTTCTTCGGGGTAACGCAGCCGGCCTTCGCGGGCCATCCATTCTTCATACCCCTTCAGGTTCTCCGGATCCGCATAGAATGCCTTCATGGCTTCCACCAGTGCCCGTGCCAGACTGTCTTTCTGATACTCCGGAGCCTTGTTAAAGTCGATTTTTACCGTGTTTTCCATCATTGCAAGTACCTGCCTTTCTTTCTGCTTTGGTGTTGTAATTGCTATTGTCTTTACTTTTCGGAGTGCGTCAAGACACCTTCTACTTCCCCGGCCCGGTCTTGCTCGTCCGGCCGGGGCATTTTGTTTTCTGGCATTTTCACCCTCCTTTCGCCTTGTTGGAGCTCTACTAAAAGTAGATATTTAAGCGAAAAAAATTTGATCGATTGGGATTCCCACAACTTCGCTGATTTTCTTTGCCATAGCGATTGATGTAGTTTCAGGTGAGATTTCAATTCTGCGATAAACATCTCTTGAAACTCCCAGTCTTTTCGCCATTTCAACCTGTGTGAGCCCTGCATACTGTCTTGCCTGTTTTACCGAAAACCCCAAAATAACACCTCCCATTCATTCTGAATTGCCTACAGTATACTCTACCAAAAGTAGATTGTCAAGAACTTTTAGTAGACTTTATTCAAATAAATGTTGACTTTTTCCTACTTTTGGGATACGCTTACTAATAAGGAGTGATGACAATGTCTATTGGCGATAACATAAAAACTTTACGCTTAAAAGAAAAGCTGTCACAGGCAGATCTTGGCAAAATTGCAGGTGTAACCGATAAAGCAGTTTCCACATGGGAATCCGGACTAAAAATCCCCCGTATGGGGGCCGTAGAAAAAATGGCCTCTTATTTCGGTGTTCCTAAAAGTGCAATTTTAGATGATAATTTTTCTTCGGCTATCCCGACCGGCTTCGAGCCTCTGCCACAGATGAAACAAGTCCCCTTGGTTGGCCGCATTGCTTGCGGGCAGCCGATTACTGCAGAACAAAACATCGAATCAGTCATTGGTGTTCCCTCCGCCTGGCACGCCGATTTTGCGCTCACCTGCCGTGGCGATTCCATGCAACCGCGTTACCTGGATGGTGATATTGTATGTATTCATCGCCAACCTGAGGTCGAGAATGGCCAGATCGCCGCTGTGCGCATTGGGGAAGAAGCTACCCTCAAGCGCTTTTACCGGCAGGGCGATACCGTCACCCTGCAAGCGGAGAACCCGGCCTATCCGCCTCTGGTCTACCAAAAAGAAGAACTGAATAGCATTTCCATTGAAGGCCGTGTGGTTGGCTTTTGCCGTGGTGAAAAATAACACATTTATAGGATAGTGAAGAATATGGGATTCTTTAAATCGCTCCGAAAAACTCCACAGGAAAAGGCCAGAGAGAAAGCTGAAGCTCTGCTTTCAGAAGTTCAGAGCCTGGCGGATATCGTAAATGAAACAGACTCTCCTTCTATATTTTTTGAAAAGTATAAGCTACTTATTGAAAAGCTGCGGGAGCTGGCTTGCTACGAATGGCTCGGGTTCTTTTCTAATTCGCCCTTGGAGGATTTACACAGGGCACAGAAAGAAAAGCAGTCGTATATCCATAATCTCATTAAACGATGTTCTGAGCAGCTATCTTCCGATTGCAAGGCCCATGAAACACCGGAAGAGCGTCGGCAGCTAATTGAATCCTTTGAAGACAGCTTCAATGATTTTGCCATTTACATGTCTGAAGATAATGTTTCATATATTCAAAAATGCTCTGATGAAAATTACGATCAGTATGTGTACCGCGCTTTGAATCCTCCTGATGCCGATCTCTCTCAGTCTCAGCCAATCGAAACGGCAGAAGATAATCAACCGCTAAAAATAGAACCATTGCAAATTCAGGTTGATCTGCAAGAAGATAAAAAAGAAGTACCGGAGGAAAACGAGGAAGAAAAAGAAAAACGACTTCAAGAAGAAGAACTGCAACAAAGAATTGAGCAACTTCGTTTCCAAATAGAACAGCGAAAAAGAGAAAAGCAACTGCAGCTTCAAAAAGAGCAACAGCAGCACTTTGAGCAGGTTGAAGCTAAAAAAGAAATATATAAACAGCTAAATGCACAGCGAAAAAGTGATTTCATGTCAATCGTTGCAGAACGAAAAAAGCAGGAAGAACTCCGGCGCCAAGCTCATATTGATTCCCGCCGAGAAATCACTCAAACAATGTCTAACGATGAATTACTACAGAACTTTCTTTCCTTTGTTGCTTCTTCTATCTTCGTTTCCTCCGATTTATTGACAGATGAATTCCCCACTCTTTCGTCTGAAGATTGTGTCCAACTTTTAAATCAATTAAATAATCTAAACATCTTGGTTCCAACAGCCGAACCCGGGCGATATCGTGTGGTAGAAAAACCAGGAACAACTTATCAGCAAGTCGTTTTTGCACCTGTTGAAGTACAATCTGGAAGCGATTGCGATATTGACGGGTTGGACGGTCTCCAATTTGAACATTACTGTTCTGATTTGCTACGCGATGTAGGTTTCAGCAATATTACAATTACCCCCGCAAGCGGAGATTATGGCGTTGATATCCTTGCTGAAAAAGATGGAATCACTTACGGCATTCAGTGCAAATGCTACACCGATAAAGTTGGCAATCACGCTGTACAGGAGGCACTGGCGGGTTGCCAATTCTATCACCGCATGGTTGCGGCCGTTCTAACCAACAGCTATTTCACAGCTGCAGCCATTGAAAGCGCAAAAAAGATGAATGTGCTTTTGTGGGATCGTGATTGGATTCGGTTACATATAAATTTGTGATTTGGTGCAAAGTTCTAAAGCAAAAACGCTCCCGGGCCTAAGCACCGGAAGCGTTGCGAACGAGGTATAATCTATGGGTATTCAATGGAATATTCCGCAAAAAGAGAATAAAAACGGTGAGCTCGCCGTGGTGTATGCGCGCTACTCCAGCCACAGCCAAGGTGAGCAGTCCATTGAGGGGCAGCTGTCGGAGGCGAAGAAGTACGCCGCCGCACATGGATACACCATCGCGCATGAATACATAGACCGCGCAAAAACAGGCCGCACAGATAACCGCGGCGAATTCCAGAGGATGCTACGCGATACCGCCAAGAAGCAGTTTTCCGTGGTGATCGTGTGGAAGGTTGACCGCTTCGGCCGGAACCGTGAAGAAATTGCCATCAACAAAATGCGCTGCCGCAAAAACGGTGTGCGTGTAGAGTATGTGGCCGAAACCATCCCGCAGACCCCCGAGGGCGTGATCCTCGAAAGCGTGCTGGAAGGCTTTGCGGAGTATTATAGTCTGCAGCTGTCGCAGAACATTCGCCGCGGCCGTGCCGAGAGCGCAGAGAAATGCCAGTCACTGGGCGGTGCGCATCCACTGGGATACACGGTAGGGGCTGACAAGAAGTATGCCATAGACGAAGCCACAGCCCCCACTGTGCGCATGATCTACACGATGTACGCCGATGGCAAAACCGTAACGCAAATCGTCAAAGAGTTAAACCGTTTAGGACTGCGCACCCGGCATGGCAGGCCTTTCACCAATAATAGTCTGGGAACCATTCTTAAAAACAAAAAGTACATCGGCATCTATGAATTTGAGGGCCGCGAAGTAGCTGATGGCATACCGAGGATCATTTCAGACGATTTGTTTTACAAAGTGCAGGCCATGCTTAAAATCAACCAGCGCGCCCCTGTCCGAACATGGTCGTACACAGAATATCTGCTTTCGGACAAAATTTTCTGCGGCAAATGCGGCGCCCCCATGTTTGGCGAATGCGGCACCAGCGGAACCGGTGCCCGGCACACCTATTACAACTGCTCCAACAAAAAGCGCTTCCACGCCTGCACAAAAAAGGCCGTGCGCCAGGCGGACATTGAGGAAACCGTTATCCGGGCCACACTTGCCCTGCTGCATGACGATGACCTGCTGAACCAGATCATTGAACACACTTGGGAATATTATCTGCAGCAGGATAACCGCCAGGAAGAACTGAAACGCCTGCAGAAGCTGCTGGGGCAAACGGACACCGCCATCTCCAACCTGATCCGCGCCATTGAGGCCGGTATCCTGACCGAAGAAACCAAAGCCCGCATGGATGAGCTGACCCAGCAAAAAGCGGATCTGAAGGCCTCGATTGCCGATCAGCAGATTGCCAACGGCTACCGCCTGCAGAAATCGCACATCGAATATTACCTGAAGAACCTGCGCAACGGCGATGCCTCAAACCGCGAGGTGCAAAAGAAACTGATTCAGACTTTTGTAAATGCCGTGTTCGTGTTTGATGATCACCTGAAGCTGACTTACAATTTCAGTGGTGATAAAAGCACGGTAACGCTGCAGGATCTCAAAGACAGCGAAAGCGGAGCAAAGTTCGCCTACCGGGCCCTTTGCTCCACCACCAAGCCGCATCGTTTTGGTACGATGCGGCTTTTTGTTATAGTTATACTATTACAAAAAGCACCCGGCCAGTATTACCAGCCGGGCGCATAACTACTTCTTCGGAGTCATGACCTTTTCCCTTTATATATTTTATCTGGGTTAACCTATCAAAGATTCATCGGACCTAAACCTCCAACCAAGGGAGTAAGATTATCGTATGAATATCGCTAGATCTCTTTCTTGATCATTACCTCTCTTATAAATGGGATGACATTCGGACTTAAAGCAAGTCTAATCAGTACATTGGACTGTCCCTTTCAATCATAAGGAAGAATTCGGACTCCTCGGGGATACTCTCATATCACTCGCCTCCGATTCCATTGATGTGTCTGGGGCTTCGATGCAATGCAGGCATTCGATTTGCGGTGTTCCGATTGCCCTGCTGCCTCGCGTTGTATTTTATGCGAAATATGTTCGCTTCCATCAGCTATGCAATTCGGTTCAGTGCTTTTTGAATGCCTGCGCAAGCTGTGCAGGTTCCAGTTCAACCATAAAAGTCTTGCGCTCCTTTCGTTCAGCTATGGCCTTTCCTGTGGAAAGGATCTTATGTGCTTTCCCGGTTTTATGTGGCCTTTGCTTTTCTATGGCTTTATTATAACTTTGCACCAGGCTTTTGTCTATTCGCAAAAGGTATATAAATATCGTATGATTTTCGTAAAAGATTTCTCTTGAATCGGGCAGTGCAAATGCGCTATAATATAAATGTTGGGCACACTAAAATCAGCCTTGCAAGGCTTTTGATATTGCTGCAGCCGGATGACTTTGTACAAAGCCATCCGGTTTGGTGTTTATACTTGCACCTTGGCACAGAGTGCTACTGCACCGTGTTGGTATTTTCTCAGGCAGCAAGGTGCTGTTTAAAATCTTGGCAAGGTTTTCTTTCTGTGTTCCATATAAATTTATAGAAAGCCATCGCAGTCTGATCTGCCGCTTTCTCCGCAGAGGTAACGCCAGCGTAATCATCGGCAATTGGAGCCGATGATTCACAACTGGTATGACCTCTTTTTTTGTACAGGATCTCCGCTTTTTTATCTAAAATGATCCGTTATTGCGCAGGTATTTATGTGTTTCCTGTTCTGTCTTTCGGCGCAGCGCCGGGATATGACCGGTTTACCGCATTGACTTTTCCTGATTTTCATGTTATATTGCCGCCAGCAAGAGGAGTGGCAGCTAACGTTTTGGACGTATGTCTGGGGTCTGGTTTACCGGCATCCATAAATGAACCCATTTTATAAAAAAGAATGCGCCGAGTAAAACACTCGACGCATTTTT
>ERZ1035001.246-NODE-246-length-32605-cov-12.989309_pt1 | contig 32605 bp, 24 predicted proteins | sample MGYA00520685_ERZ1035001 | MGnify/ENA primary metagenome ERZ1035001 (study PRJEB33766, sample SAMN09781749) | gut metagenome | biome: gut microbiome | host: Homo sapiens | place: Madagascar | study: EMG produced TPA metagenomics assembly of the PRJNA485056 data... | reverse complement strand
TTTTTCCTTAAGGATATTTATTTTTTGCCTTAAGGGAAAATATTTTTTGCCTTAAGGAAAATGATTTTTTCTCTTAAGATATTTTCCGGCCAAGTTTAAATCGTAAAATAAAAATAGCAACCGGGAACCCAGTTGCCATTTTTACACTTTATTTCTCTTTTGGATAAGGAAGAGAATAATATTTGAACTCTATTCCCCCATCAGTTTCTTATATTCACTCTCATAAATCTTATATTGCGTCTTTGCCTCAATCAGGTTACTCGAAGCTTCCTGCCACTGACTGTGGGCATCGAGAAGATCGGTAAGGGTAGCCATGGAATTATCAAAACGCAATCGCAGATGCTGCAGGTTGTCGGTGGCTTGGGTCAGTCCACGCTCGGCAGTTTCGATGAGGCGGTAACTGTCCTGCACATTGAGCAATGCCTGCCGGTTCTGGATGCCGAGCAATCGGGCATTCTTCTGCAAGTCGAGCTGGGCATTCTGCAAGTCAAACTTAGCCTTCTTGATGCGCTTCGCCTCCTTGCCCCAATGCCACAAAGGCACAGACACGGTTGCCATCAGCATCGGAGCACCACCGGAAATCTCACTCTTGTAGGAGTAACCCTCCTGCTGACCTTTCATATATGCCCAACCATATTGGGAATACTGGGCAACAAGTGCCACGGTTGGCAGGTAGCCGGCTCGTGCCTTTCTAATCTCCAGTTCCTTCGCCTTGATGCCCTGCTGCAAGAGCTGGTATTCAGGGCGGGAAGTCAATGAGGAATTGGCACTCACGATGGATGGATCAACAGATGGAGAGGTGATAGAAGCCAGATCCTTGTCATCTACATCCAGCTGGGTCTTCAAGTCAAGTCCCAGCGATGCACAAAGCGACATGCGGCACAGTTCCACTCCATTTCTGGCTTTCTTCAGATTATACTCTATCTGCGAACGCTTGGCATCAATACGCAGCAAATCGCTGTTGGTTGCCATCTCTACGCCCACCGAGAGCTTGATCATAGAGGCAAGAGAATCCATCTGCATCATATAAGCTTCGAGCATATTCACCTTGCTTCTTACGGCAAGATAAGAGAAATAAGCTTTGTCGGCATCATAGAGCACATCTCTGCGGGTCTTCTCCTGCTGAATCTTCTGTACCTCTACTCCCACCTGTGCCAGCTTATTGCCCGTGGTCAGCTGACCGCCAGTATAAACAGGTAAGGTAAGCGAGATTCCTGCCATATAAGTACCCTTCATCTGCAGGGTCATGGCATCAGAAATCTTGGAATCTTTCATCAGAACATCCATCAGGCTGGCATCAATATCAGGCATGTAGCTCGCCTTGGCTATCTCCTGGTCGAGTACTGCCTGCTGCAAGGCATTGCCCTGTTTCCTGATGTCTTCGCTGTTTTGCAAAGCAAGCTGATGACAGACAGCCTGAGAGAGCTTGATGCTCTCCGGCTGCTGCGCATAACTAACAAAACAACTTATTAAACCAATAAATACTAATATTTTTTTCATGACAACTTTGGCTTTGATATATGATAAAATGCGGTATAGAACAGTGGCAGAAGGGCAAGGGTGATGATGGTTCCCATTGCCAGACCACTCATGATGGTAACTGCCATTGCCGAATACATAGGGTCGGTGATAAGAGGCAACATACCCAGGATGGTGGTCAGACTCGCCATGATTACCGGACGGGTTCTGCTCACGGTGGCATTCACCACGGCATCGTAAGGATGCATTCCTTCGTTGGTAAGTCGGGTGATTTCATCCACCAGCACAATACCATTCTTCACCATCATACCCATCAGACCCATGAAACCGATAATCGCCATAAAGGTAAATGGCGAACCACTCAGCAACAGGGCTGGTGCAATACCGCACAGGGTGAATGGGAAACACATCAGGATGAGGATCACCTTCTTCCACTTGCCGAAGAGCAGCAGGAGGATAGAAAGGATGATGAACATCGTAAGCGGACTGTACTTGATGAGGTTGTCGGTAGATGAAGACTGAGCTTCCTGTTCACCAATCCACTTCATCGAATAGCCCTCAGGCAGATGAATCTTCTCAATCTCTGGCTTGATGCTCTCCAGTACCTTGCTTGGGGTAGCAGCCCACTGTTCAAAGTCAGGGTCGCATTCTGCCTCAATATGTCGCTGTCCATCCACTCTGCGTATCATCTGTTCTTCCCAACCCAGGTTATTATCATTGGTGATACTGCTCAATGGGGTAGATTTCACCATATTGTCTGCCATCTCAGAAATCGCCTTGGTACCCATCAGCGCCTTGGCAGGATCGATGGCTCCCGTGTTGACGTTCATCTGTGCCCAAGCCGGAATATCACTGATGTCCTTGATCTTGGAACCATCTGCATTACGAACTCTGAAATTGATGAGCACCTGATTGTCCTGGTCGTTGATGACTCCGCAAGTCATACCGTCGCCTACCGCCTGGAAGGAGTTTCCGATGTCGGAACGGTTGATTCCGGCACGGCGGGCATCCATCTCGGCATAGTGGATTTCAACACTCTTGCCCATTGGTCGCCAGTCGTTTTCCACAGACAGAGGATCCACATAGCGGCATTTACGCATGATTGCCTCAGCCTGAGAGGCAAGAGATTTAAGTACCTCTGGGTCCGGACCGTCGAATGCTACCTCCACGGTATGGGTGGTCTGGATAGAGAAGTTATATTTGCGGGCACGGATGTAGCCGTCAGGATACATATCGCGCAACTGCTTGCGAATCTTAGGCAACTCCTTACAGACGGTTTCGTAATCAGGACAGTCGATGATCAGTTCTCCATAACAGTCACCACCTGCCGTCATCGGACGAACCAGACAGTAATGAGCCGGAGCACTACCCATAGAGGCAGCCACCGAAGTAACATTCGGATTCTTCATCACCACCTTACTCATCTTCAGCAGGTCGTCTCTCACCTGGTCTGGATTGGTCTGGTCTGGAGCAAAATACTCTATCACAAACTGCTTGTAAGAGAAGTCAGGGAAGAAGAGATTCTTCACCTTACCCATCAGCACAGAGCAGAGCACGAGCAGGGCGATGGCTGCACAAACCGTAGTTTTCTTCCATGTAATCAGGGTGGTAATCACCTTGCGGGTTACACGCTGCATCTTGCCTTCCTTCACCTCACTTCCCTGCAACTTCAGACGGAGCGGCAGGAGATATTTGGCAAACATAGGCACCTGGGTAAGTGCCAGAACCCATGAAACCAGCAAACTGATAAACAGCACCAGGAAGAGGTCGCGGGAATATTCGCCCGAAGTATCTGGAGAGAGGAAGATGCAGAGGAATGCTGCCGCTGCAATGATGGTAGCACCCAAGAGCGGCATGGCGGTAGCCTTGCAGATTCGGGTGAGATAGCTTTTCGGTCCCATTCCCTTCTGCCTATCCACCAAGATACCGTCTATCACCACGATGGAGTTATCCACCAGCATACCCATCGCCACGATGAAGGCACCCAGGGAGATACGCTGCAGGGTGGTTCCGCACACCAGCAGAATCGGGAATGAACCGGCAATCGTAAGAATCAGTCCGGCACCGATGATCACGCCACTTCGGAATCCCATGGTGAAGATGAGGGCGATGATAACGATGAGTACCGACTCCAACAGGTTGACCATAAACGAGGAGATGGCCTCATCTACCTTATCAGGCTGGAAGAACACTTTCTGTGTACCCAGTCCTACCGGAAAATCGGCAATGGTCTGCTGGATCTTGGCATCTACAGCCTTACCTACATCCGGCACAATGACACCCTTATCCATGGAGATACAGAGGGCGATGGCTGGTTTGGCATTCATGAAGAAGCCGTAAGTCTGAGGCTCCTGATAGCCACGTTCCACATCACAGATATCGCCAATGCGGAACTGCTTGCCGTCCATGGTCTTGACGAGCAGGTTCTTGATGTCATTCTCATCCTGCACCCTTCCGCTCAGACGAACCTGCAGACGCTGGTTGTCATCATCATACTTGCTGCCGTCGATGGTCTTGCAGGCATCCTGCAGCACAGCCATCATCTGGGTAGGCAGTAAACCGTTTCGGGCTATCTTATCCTTAGAAAGCGTAATGTTGATTACCTCCTTGCGGTCGCCGGCAATCACCACTCGCTTCACACCCTTCACCGTCAGAATCTCACGGCGCAGTTTCTTGGCATAGCGCAGCATTTCCGGATAATCGTAGCCATCACTGGTCAGGGCGTAGAACATACCATAGACATCCATCATATCATCGATGACCATCGGCTCATAGCACCCCTGCGGCAGACTCTTCTTCACATCGCCCACCTTGCGGCGCAACTGGTCGAAATGCTGTTCGATGTCATCCATCAGCACCGTTTCCTTAAACTCCACGGTCAACTGGCAGACACCCGGCGTACAATCGGTCTTGATCTTCTTCACATCCGGCAGCGTGCGCAACTGGTCTTCCATGGTCTGTGCCACCTGCAGCTCCACCTCGTGGGCGGTAGCTCCCGGATAAACCACAACCACATTACATTGCTTGATAGGGATGGCTGGATCTTCAAGCTTCGGCATCTGAAAGAAGGAGATGATGCCCGCCAGCAGGATTGCCACCATGAACGACCAGAACAGGGTTGGTCGCTTCATAAAGAAAGTTGTTAACTTCATAATTACATCTGTCTTTAGTTTTCAAACATTTATCTTGGCAATATGGGGGCGATTACAGCATATCGCCAACATTTGTCTTGGAAGATTCATCCAGAATCTGCACCTTCTGATGGTCAGACAGATGATGTACACCAGCCTTCACGATGGTTTCATCACCCTGGAGTCCGCCCTTGATGATGACCTTGCCATACTGGTTGAAGCTGTTGATTTCCACTTCTCTGCGCTCCACGGTATTGTTCTTGTTCACAATCCATACATAGTTCTTGCCATGCTCCTTGAACAGCGCATTCACGGGCAGGGTGATGAGATTGGTAAGCGGAGTCTTGATGCTCATATTCATGCTTACATTCACATTCATACCCGATGTCAAGCCCTTGGCACCATGGGCAAAAGCCAGCTTCATGGTGTAGAGCTGGGTATTGTTTGCCTTAGGAGTGATGCTGACCAGCGACAAAGGATAGCTCTGGTCAGGATTGAGAGAGGAAACGCATCTGAAATCACTCAACGAGTTGCGATGCACATAGAGGATGGCTGGAATATCCACTTCCACCTCCATGCCGTTCACATCAAGCAGACTGACGATAGGAGAACCAGCCTGCACCATCTCTCCCACCTCGTTGTTGCGCTGCTGCACATAACCGCTGGCTGGAGAATGAAGGGTGCAATAAGACAGCTGGTTCTTATCCGACTGGAGCTTTACGCCCACCTGTCGCAATCCAGCAACAGCCTTATCATAGTCGTTTCCGCTTACACTCTTTGCCTTGGCAAGCACCTTCAGTCGTTCCACCTCAGCCTTGAGCTGGTCGTATTGAATCTGCGATGCTTCCACGCCCAGTCGGTAGTCGCTCATATCGAGTACGGCGATGACCTGACCTTTTCTCACATAGTCGCCCTCCTTTACCAGGATACGGACAATCTGACCGCCGGTCTTGAAACCCACACTGATTTCTCGGGCTTCCTTTACGACACCAGAAAACTGCTTGTCCATCACCATGCCCAAAGCTTCAGGCTTGATGACCTTGACAGTTTTAACCATTTGTGCCTGTGGGGCGTCCTTGCAGGACGCCACGCACAGAGCAAGTAATGCAATATAGAGATACTTTTTCATAATCTATGATTCGCTGTTTTTTTTAAGAATTAGAAAACAAACTTATTCTGTCCTTCCTTCAAGTCTTTCTGCTGTCCTTTCCAGACCAGATAAGCCTTCGTTCCACTTGGGATTTCGATGGATACCTGCCATTTCTTTCCCTTCTTCTGATAAGATGCGGTAACCAATCCATTAGGATGTGGCATACTTCCTGAAGCCTGGGTCAAAGTGCCCAGATGCGGTTCGATGCGGATGGTCTGGAATCCAGGAGCATCAGAATCAATACCCAATACCGTGCGGTAATATTCCACATTCGGACTGGCTCCCCAGGCATGACAGTCGGAACGGGTGTTTTCTACCTTCGAATCCTCACCCCAGGTAGTCATACCCAACGCCAGGTTCTTGCGCCAGATATCGAGTCTTGGAATATACTCGTCGCCATAGCCGCTGATTCGGAGTGCCTGGTTTACATAATACAAGAAGGAAATACTTGCCTCGATGAGGTTTTCGTTCTTATCCATTATCTTGGCAGCAATAGCTTTCGCCTCGTCACCTTTCGTCACTCTGGTGAGGATGGCAAGAGCATTGCACTGCTGAGAAAAGAATTTCTTGCTGCCATTATCTGCAAAAAGTCCACGCTCGGCATCAAAGTAGTTCTGGCGAATCGCCTTGGCAAGCGCTTCTGCCTTGCTCTGATAACGCTGGGCATAGAATGGTTCTCCCAAAGCAGCCTCCAGTTCGGCTGCCATCTGATAAGCTGAAAGCAACTGCATATCTACCAAGGCATTGTGTCCAGCCTTATCCTGTACTGGAGCACCATGCTTCCAGTTGCGGCCACAATTCTCAGCCCAGTCGATAAACTGCCAGTAAGGCAGGTTCTTGGTAAGATGAGTCTCATCCTCATAAAGACCGAAGAAATGGAGCACCTGACGGATGCCATTCAACTGCTGCTTCACAAACTCATCGTTGTTGCGATAACGGTGATAATCGTAAACCATTCCTATCCAGTGGAGAGAGAATGGAGGGATGAAATGCGTGAGATTAGACGGATAACGGCTCTGGGTGAGTCCTTCGGTATTTCGGGATGCATCAATCATGCGGATTGCCTTGCGAGGCATTCTGTCATCCGGCGTATTATAATAGGTAGCCATTGCCTGAATACGGGTATCGCCGACATACTGCAACTGCTCGTAATAAGGACAGTCTGTATAGGTTTCCATGGCACACAACTGGATGGTACGCCAACCCACGGCAAGAATCTTCTCCATCGTTGCATCTGAGCATTTGGCTGTAGATTCCTTCTGGAACGGATAACGTGCCGTCTCACTCTTCACATCCTGAATGGTGAGTGGACTATCTCCGGTCTGGACATCGATGCCCACATAGCGATAGGTACGCCAATCGAGCGTGGTAAACTCCTGCAAGGCATCGGCAGAAGCATCCTTTGACAAGATAAGACTGTCGTTTCTGGCAATGAAGTGCTTGCCAGCAGTCTCATTGCGGTTGTTCTTGGCACCCAGGTTGTCGTAGAGTCCCTCGGCATAACGCACCACAACCGTGGCACCCTTACCTCCCTTCATCAGCATATTGAAGTAGGCATTGGTTAGAACCTTGTTATCGAGCAGGAACGATTTCCTGGTATTTGCCGGAATAGTGATGGAAGTCCATGCCTTCTCACCGATTGGACCGACATGCACATCAAGCTGAGGGGTGATGGAAGGAAGCAGGTCCCATTGGCTTACCAATACCGAACTGGATCCCTTCGGCATTCCTGCACCAATGCCCAATGCCGGTTTCCAGGCTGATGCAGCCTTATTATAATCGATAAACTCACCCGGAGCCAAAGCATAATAGCCGTTGACATGCTGCGGCAACTGATGATAAGCATCCAGTCGGCGCACCTTCCAGGAAGGATTGGTATTGAGTTTCTGTGAAACCTTGTCTGTTCCATTCAGGATAAAGGCAGTAGAAGCAGAGAACTGATGAACAGCCTTCTGGTTGCCGTCATTCCAGACGATGGCTCTCACGGTGTTGGCACCCGATTTCAGATAAGGAGCCAGATTGATGGTATAATAAAACCAGTGATGCAAATCGCCGAGAGATGGACCTACGGAAACCAACTGGTCGTTGACATAAAGCTTATACCGGTTATCGGCAGACGCCTGTACGTTATATTCGGCAGGCACCGATTCCAGTTTTATCTGCTTCTGGAATTCATAGACACCATACTGGCTGAGATTCTCATCAGGCATACTGATCCAATAAGCCTTCCAAACTTTCTGCTGAACGGCATCATAGGCATGAGCTGCCTGAACACCTGCCAATGTAATGAATCCTATAAAAAGAAGTTTCTGAATCTTGTTCATTGTTATGTTATTTTTTGGTTTAACTCGTTGATATAAAAAACTTAACTTGCAAATATAAAAGCTTGACTTGCTGATAAAAAAGCAGCAGGCTATGACTGACCTTCAGCCATAGCCTGCCCATACAGTTTACTTATGGCATTTTTCAACTACGATATCTTCTGCTAAAGAGAAAGTGGCTGTCTGCTTGAAATTGCGGCTTGAATTGCCGACTTTCACAACATACAGTCCCTTATCTGCTATCCATGAGGCAGCCTCGGTATTAAAGGATGCAAGTTCATCAGGAGTAAGCGTAAAGCTCACCTTCTGAGACTCGCCTGGTTTAAGTAATTTGGTTTTGAAAAAGCCTTTTAATTCTTCTGTCGGTTTGTCTATCTTGTCTGTTGGAGCTGAAAGATAGAGCTGAACCACTTCCTTGCCGGAAGTCTTGCCCGTGTTGCGGACATTGGCGGTAACCACCAACTGACCCTTGAACTTCTTACTGCTCAACTTCACCTTGTCGATAGAGAAGGTGGTATAAGACAAACCATAGCCGAACTCGTAAGCTGGAGCCACATGATGCGTATTGCAATGTCTGTAACCCACATAAATGCCTTCATTATAAACCGTACTGTCTGGACGCTCAGCAGGAACACCAGGGAAGGTGCTCTCGCTAGGAACATCCTTATATGATTGAGGGAAGGTGATGGCAAGCTTGCCTGAAGGATTCACCTTTCCGGTCAAAACATCTGCAGCAGCATTGCCTGCCTGTACACCTGGCAACCAAGCCACCAGGATGGCATCTGCCTTGTCAGCCCAGGTACTGGCATCAATCACGCCGTCGATATTCAGAATCACGGTCACCTTCTTGCCCTGACGGTGGAACACCTCAGAAGCATTGTCTATCAAGGCACGCTCAGAAGCTGAAAGACTGTAATCTACATCCACCTTGCGGTCGCTACCCTCTCCGGCATTGCGGCCGATGGTGATGATGCAGGCATCCGAATTCTTTGCCAACTGCTCCAATTCACTCTGGCTCCAAGCTCGCTCTGGCAACACATTGATTTTCTGCAAGATGTTGGTACGTGCAGGCTGCTTTGCCTTCTCTTCTGCGATATACTGCAGATGGAGATTCTTCAAACTCTTGTCGATGCCCAACCCGGCAACTTCCAGACCTTCTTCGATAGATATATTGTGGGCACTTGCCACCTCACCGGAACCGGTTCCACCCACATAAGTGGCGTAAGAAGCATTACCGAGCAAGCAGATATTGCCACTTGCTACAGGAAGAGCATTCTGCTGATTCTTCAAGAGTACCATACCCTCGGCGGCTGCCTCACGGGCAACTAGTGCATGAGCCGCCAGATCAGGATTGTTAGAATACTGATAACCCAGGAAAGATGGGCATTTGATAACCAGTTCCAGGATGCGCTCGATATTTCTATCCAGTTCCTTCACATCCAACTTACCCGCCTTGATGGCTGCAGTAATCTTCTTGGTCTCCTGCTTTCTGCCTGGCATCAGCAGGTCGTTACCGGCTTCTACCTGAGCAGGATAATTGCGACCGGCAAACCAGTCGGTGGTTACCATTCCCTTGAATCCCCACTCATCACGAAGGATGGTGGTAAGCAATCGCTTGCTCTCTGAAGCATAGGTGCCGTTCACCTTATTATAAGAACTCATCACAGTCCATGGCTGGGCTGTCTTGACGATATACTGGAAAGCACGGAGATAAATCTCTCGCAAAGCACGCTCACCTACTACGGCATCTACATAGGCACGTCCCGTCTCCTGACTGTTGACGGCAAAGTGCTTGACAGATGTACCCACTCCATTGCTCTGCACGCCATTCACAAAGGCAGCACCGATGCGACCAGTCAGGAATGGATCCTCAGAATAATACTCATAGTTTCTACCGCAGAGCAGATTGCGCTGGATATTGACACCCGGAGCCAGCAATACATCTACGCCATACTCCTTTACCTCGTTACCCATTACACGGCCCACCTGCTCGATAAGACCTGGATTCCAAGTAGAGGCAAGAATGGTTCCCGTTGGGAAGGCTGTGGTATAATAGCGCTTGCTTTCGCCCTGGCGCAAGGTGTCGATACGGAGTCCGGCAGGACCATCCGCCATGATGATGGCTGGGATACCCAGTCGGTCGATGGTCTGGGTAAGACCGGCTGCACCAGGAACCCTTCCTGACACACTACCTGCCACTGGACCGTTTCCGCCACCGGTAACACCCATGCCAATGCCATGGATAAACTCAATCTTCTCTTCCAGCGTCATGGCTGCTACCACATCCTTGATGCTTGCCTTGCCAAGCTTAGGAGTGGCTACCTGTGCCTGAACTGTCGTCATCAAGCCCAGAGCACAGGCCATTCCCAAAAATAAACCTTTAAACTTTATCATGATAAACTACTATTTCTTATTGTTATTATTAAACTTGAAAATCTTAACCGGACCTGCGAGACCCTCACTTGCCAAGGTTGAATCCTTGAACATCTTGAACAGTCGCTGCTTATCCTTTCCACGCTTTACAAACTCGTTGTAGAGTGACGGAGTAACACGAATCGTTACCTGGTTATTGCCTTTCTTGATATAATCTGTAATATCAAAGAGGAATGGCGTATAGATTCGCTTTCCTACCGACTGACCATTGATTTCCATCTCTGCCGAATAGCAAACCTTGCCCAAGTCCATATAATAGCGACTACGCTTGTCCTTCTTCATCTTCACGGTGAATGAATAGGTAGCCTCAGATCCTACATACTTCAGAGAGTCATCATTGCGCCAATCACCCAGAGGATGATTTTCCAGCGAGAGTGAATCTACCTTGATATCGGCATGGGTGATGGTCATCACTTCCTCTGCCTTGTTGATATCCAGTTCCATCTGGGCTGTCTTCTGAACGGCATCGATAGGCTGCTGGGTACAGTAGAGGAATGCGGTGCTCAATGGGGCAAACTGTTTGCTCACCTGCTGGTTGCTGATGGTTGCCTCGCAGATGCTTCCGTCTTCTGCATTCATCCAGTAAGCATGCTTGAAGCTTGGAGCGATGTCCAGGGTGATGTTCTGCCAGTCGTTGCTCTCGTTCCAATAGAACTGAGCGATGCTTCCCTGTGCCAGTTCACGGCGAATCTGTCGCATCATATCAGCAGGAGTCGAGGTTCTTACCGGCATCTCCAGATTCTTGATCCATGAAACCAACTCGGCTGAAGCATTCATACTCTTGACAGAAGCACAGTTCTTCAAATCCTTCATGAGTGCAGCAGTCAACTCATCATTCTTCTGGAAATCCTTGTAAGAAGGCTGGATGGTTGGCAAGTTGCCCATGCATACGATGTTAGCACCAGCCTCAGCCACCTTCTTAAGGTTCTGGGCGCTGGCCACCTGGATATAAGGAAGATTAAAGAGAATCAAGCCCTGATATTTGTTGCCTCTTACGTCGAGACTGCCCTGCTGGGTGATCATCGCCTGAAGCGACTCATCGTTCACCCAGTCCCAGGTAATACCATGGGCATTGAGCTGGTCAATCAGCGGATAAATCTTCTCCATCCATTCTGTCTCCACCTTAGAATCGAATGGCTTTCCTTCCTCAGGCAAAGCTGGCTCTACATCTGGCAGATAACCTCTGCAAAGCAATTCTTTTGGATTTCGGGTTCCTTCGCTGAACTTGAGGAAAGGATAGTAGATGAGCACATCTGCCTGTGGCTTTCCGCTTCTCAATACATACTGAGCACGCTGGGTATAGCTGTTGATTTCTCCGATATACTTCCAGAAAGGATTGGTTTCGCTGAGCATCGTAGAGAAGTTCACACCCAAGGCACTGTTGTAGAAAGGATACCAGCCTTCCTTTGGATAACCGTCGGGGAAGTAACTGTATGGTGTGCCATGATAGATAATCTGATTTACTCCGCTCACCAAGACCTTATCGATGGTCATACGCAACTTTTCGGGAGTTGTGAGGAACACACGGTTGATATAAACTGCCGTCTCGCAGGATACGATAGGACGGTTGTAGAGATGTGCTCCCGATGAGATAATCTTATAGCCAGCCTCTGAGTTCAGACCAAACTGCATGGTCTCCATCTCTGGGATGGAAGCAGCACCAGCCATCGACATCATATCCATGTTCAGACCATAAGCCTGGGTGCGGTGCAGCATACCCTTTGGTTCCAGATAGTTCTTGGAAGCCAGCAGCATGTGCTCTTTCAGCAGGTCGCTGATAGTGAGATCGTAATCGTAGCGCAGACGCCAGTCGTTGGCAGAGAAACCAAACGATGGCTTGACATCCGGTTTATCTGCACGCAGATACATATTGTTATAACCATACCAGATGTTGGCTGGGAAATAAGGAACCGGATTATATCCGCGGTTCTTCTTGAAATTCTCGATGAAATCGTCGGTGAAATGACGGTCGGCACGGAACTCGTAACTGTCGTTGAAGAGGCAGCGGAGCGGATTGCCCATGTATTTCTTCAATCCCGTGCGCTCTCCCAGCCAGTGGTCGTAGTTCTTGAACACCTTCAGGGAGTCGAAATGGTTCATGGCAAAACCGGAATTTCGGGCAGCCATCAGCATAGGAGCCTCCATATCAGCCATCTTCCAGAAGGTGATGATCTTCCAGTTGGCATTCTTCTTATTGAAGGTTACACAACTGTCCTTCACCTGAGTAGTCAGATCTACCACGCTCTTGTCATCCAACCATACGGTAGGTCCCTTGTCATCCGTAGCCTTGGCAGCAATCACCGCCACCATTTGGGCTGCAGGACGGTCGCCCTTGCTGGCACGAGGAAGTTTGATAGGTTTCTTCGTGTTGGGAGCCACATCTACCATACCATATTCCAGGGTCAGGTTGTTGTCCTCCTCCGTAAGATGGGAACCACCAGAAGGCCATCCACTGCCATCAGTCAGGTCAACTGTCAATCCCAACTGCTTAGCCACATCCATCACCGAGCCAAGGTTGGCATAATAAAGAGGAGTATCGAAACTCATGATTCTGTCTGCCCTGCCCTTACCTTTGCAAGGCATGATAAGTCCCATAGACTGTATCTCTACACCGCCAAAATGGTTATCGGCAAAGAGATGCATCTCGCGTTTCAGTTCTTCTTTATTCACATCATTACCCGGCCACCACCAGCGGGTGAATGGAGCATATTGTTTTTGTGGCTGCAGGAATTCCTGAGCCTTGAAAGTTGTGGGAGCAAGCCATTTTGCGGCTTGATTCTGTGCTTGACCGGTTTCTGCCAGTACAGCTAAGGATGCAATAAGGATAATTTGAATTTTGTTCATGATGGTTCTGATGAAGATATGGTTTGTTATTCAAATAGGTGAATGAAAGTTTAGCGGGGCTTTCGGCTTTTGCCAAAAGCCCCGGGAAAGCTTAAAAATGTCAACACAATTGACTAGTAAAATCTACGATAGAAGGATTACTTCTTTTTCTCAACAATCTTCTTACCTGTGCAATCAAACATATCGTTCATGCTACCGGTAATGGTACCATCCTTCTCACGGTCGAGATATACAGGAACATCATAACCGCCTCCCAGGAAGTTCACCTGCAAGGTCTTGTCCTTGATGACAACCTTGGTAAGCTTATTGGTACCGCTACCATCAGTACCACCGATAGTGCCGCCCAACTTACCCTCTGCATCCTTCTGGATTACGAGAAGCATCTCTGCATCACCTGTAGGAAGACCCTCTACGAAGAGGTTCCACTTACCGAGGAAAAACTCCTCATCACTCTGGTTGCTGCTCTGTGCGAACATTGTCATAGATGAAAATACCATCAATAACATCATAAATAAATTCTTCATAATTGTCGTTGTTTAAAATGTTTAATAATAATGTTTGTTAATTAAAATATTTAGAATTTGAAAGCTGCACTGAATTCTACGGCACGAGGACGAATCTGCTCTGCCACGAAGTACTTGCCTATCATCTGGCTCTCATCTGTAATCTGGTCGGCACCAATCATACTACCGGTTACGCCCTTGTAGTTGAGGATGTTACACATCTGAACCTTCAAGTCCAGGTTGCGGTTTACTGTCCAGTCGATACCACAGAAGGTTTCCCACCAACCCTTGTAAGATACGGTGTTGGTCTTGTTACCATACTGCTTACCGAAGTAACGGGCACTACCCCACAGACGAACCTTGCGGTCGAAGATATAGTAAGAAGGGTCAATCTCGATGAGTACCTTAGAGAGGGCTGTCACGTTCTTGTCGCTATAGCTGATTTCCTGTCCTGCCTGAGTCTTATAAGTATAGTTCTTATACTGAGGATTCTGCAAGGTGAGCAGGAAGTGCAGGTTGAAGTTGTTGATAGTTGACATCACGTCGGTAGTCCAACCGATGGTGCTGATATCATACTTCACAGGATATACCTTATAGGTCTCATTACCTGAATATACAGTTTCCTCTGCTGTGATGTTACTCTTTGTGATATAAGTAATCTTAGACACCAAATTGAGATAGTTGCCAATGTTCAGATAAACACCAGCACCCAGATTCGTCACGGCAGAATAGTTGTCGAATGCCTGATCCATGCGTGAACTGTATGGATCCTTGGCAAATCCAAATTCATTCTTCTGGTCAGCTGCAAAATCATTGTATGGCTGATAGAATCGGTTGTATGTTGCCTCACCTACAACACCGAATGGTTTGGTGAGCTTGGCTACGAAACTACCGGTGAGCACATAGTTGAACTTGCCACTGTAATCTCTCACAAAGAACGGATTCTTCTTGCTGAAATCTACGGTTGTGGTAGTTGGCTGCCAGTTTGCATCGTAAGTGGTAACTGTCTCCACCATATTATGGTTAGGATATGCAAAGTTTGTATTGGTACCCATCTGGTGCTCAATACGTCCACCCACATTACCGGTAATCAGATTACCGATAGAGAAGTCGTCGCTCAGGTAGAGAGCGTTCTTGTTGACATTCTCCTTGGAATAGCTTCCAGTACCAGCCAGAAGGTTGGAACCATAGAGGCTCAGAATTCTTGGCTTTTCCTCAACTGTCTGCAGATATACACCCTGATTGGTCTTGATTGGAGCATGATAGTGCATGTAGGTGGTTCCGAGACGAAGATTGTGCTGACCGAACTTCTTAATCAACTCTGCCTTTGCCATAAACTGGTTGATATTTACCGGCTCATAATACTGTGCAGCCACCATCTGTGTACCACCCTTCCACTCTGTTCCATCAGGAAGTGTGAGCGGCATACCGTTCATTGCCTCAGCTGCTGTAGCATAGAGAGTAGCAGGATACTGCATACAGAGTGCTACGTTGGAATGCTGATACATGGCAGAGTACTTCAACTTGTAGCCACCGTCAAACTTGTGGTCGCCATAGAGATAGAAAGCATGACTTGTATTGCCAGATGCCTCATCGTCACCCATACGCATGGTCTTCTTCTCACCAGTCATAAAGTCGATGTATGGGAAGTAACCGTCACCTACGATATAAGATGTACGACCCGGATTGAAACCTGGATAAGCCTCGGTCTTGCCATCACCCAGATACTTATAAGGAGTATAGCTACCTGTGATAGACTTGGCAAAAGCATACTTATACAAGAAGTTGATCTTACCACGCTTGTACTTCTTGTGGAGACCGAACTTGAAACCGTCATAGCGGTCCTGATAGTCAGCAAAGCCATAGTCCTTGAAAGAACCCTTGTTGCGGGTATCATTCATAGAAAGCGAAACACCCCAGCCATTACCCAATGGAGCTGTAACATTGGCATCCACAGAGAAGTTGCCTTCGGTAGAACCCTTGATGTTGGCATAGGCGCGAACCTTGCGGCCTGGCTCACGGTCGAATGAAGTTACGATGTAACCTACCTTACCGTATGTAAGGGCACCCTCGGCAAACGACATCACACCCATGTTACCCAGAGAGCTGTCATATCTCCAAGTAGTAGTTGGAATCTGAGTCCAGAAGGTGTAAACCACAGGGATGTCATTCTCATTGATAAGGATATCTCCTGAGAAAGGAAGTCCGATGTTCAATGTTCTAGGTGTGGTAGAGTCACCGGCACCCAGCATCACGTTACGGTTCTTCACCTCTTTTCCATTCACTTGAGTGGCAGTTGAGTCAGCAGTACTTGCCTTCTTGCTTTCCTGTGCATTGGCACTCATCACTCCTCCACAAAGCACAGCGCTCAACAAAAAGACACGCATGGCTCGATTCTTATTCTTATTCATAGAAGTATAAGTTTGATTATTAATCTATATATAATTGTCTATTCATTAACTGCTTAGCATTTCTGCCAATGGTTCGTAATTGCGCTGCAAAGATAAGAAAAAAAGTTATTGCGTCCAAATTACGCAATACTACCGATTCTAATATTATTGCGTACTATATACGCATTAACTTTCTATTATTCCGTCACTTATACGTTTTATATATAAAGATTAGCGAAAATCTGCTTTTTGTTTTATTAACGTATTTAAGTTTCTTTAGAGATTTTAAAGCGTATTTTTTACGTATTTACCTTATTTTTTAGTACCTTTGCAACAAGATTATAATGAATAACAAACAAAGAGAAGATATGGAATATAATGATATACAGAAATCGCAAAGAGAGCACGTAAATCTGTTTATAGAAGGAAACGGAAAGGCTTTCTACCATAATATAAGTATAGATATAGTAATCTTTGGATATCACGAGCGCACACTGAAAGTTCTGCTCCAGAAACCTCACTTCAGCGACAAGTGGATGCTGACGGGTGGTTTCATCAAACGCACGGAAAGTGTGGCAATGGCAGCAGAGCGCATTGTCAGCAACCGTACCCAACTCAAGAATCTCCCCATCTATCAGTTTCATACCTTCAGTAACCCAGGAAGAGACAATAGTGATAAAGAGGCACAGAGAAAGGATTTTGAATTTGCCGGCTTTAAGGTGCCAGAGAACTTCTGGATGTTCGACCAGTTCATCACGGTGGGCTGCTTCGCCTTTACGGAATATTCAAAAGTGAAGCCATCCGGAGAATACAATACGGAAGACTGCCAATGGTTCGACATCGACAATCTGCCCGAACTGATGTATGACCATGAGGAAATCATCAGACTTGCCGTCAGGTATCTGCCTATCTTCGCCAACTACTGCCCGATAGGCTACAACCTCCTGCCCGAGAAATTCACGCTTCCGGAAATCCAGAGTCTCTACGAGACGATGCTGAACCGAAAGCTGGATAGCCGCAACTTTGCCAAGCGCCTGACATCGCTGGGAATTATCATCAAGCTGGATGAGCAGCGCAAGATAGGCGCCCACCGCTCACCTTATTTATATAAGTTTGATAAGAAGAGATATGATGAGGTGATCAACGATGTGAGCTGCATCATTATATGATATAGTTTTTCTGAAATTAATACCACTATTGCCACGCCACGAGATAACCATTTGGAATTGAATCGTTTAAGCGTGGCAATAAGGGAGTATTTTATTACCATTTATTGCCACATATTGCCATTTTATTACCATTTTATTGTCACAAAACAGCGAACGTGGCATATTTTATAGAGAAAAACATAAAAAAAGAGAGAAAAAGCTTGCATTCAGACTCATTTTTTTGTATCTTTGCAACCAGCAAGAAAAGTTCTTGCCGATTCCACCTAGAAGCTCATGACTCCTGTGAAACCACACTTAAACTTAAAAACAAAAAGATCCTATGACACAAGCAGATTTAGTAAGACTCTATTTCGCCAACGGCGAAAGTCACAACTCATGGACCTATTGCTTCAACCAGCAATGTCCACTAGCCCAGCAATGCGCACGCTATCTATCCGTGACCTATAAAGATCCGGAGCACACCATCGGCTACGCCGTCTTTCCCGACGCTTATCACGACGATAAGTGCGAACACTTCCTGCAACTACGACTGATGAAAATAGCATACGGTTTTGAGAATATTCTCGACGAACTGAAGCGCAAAGACGGAGCCAGTTTCAGAGATTACATGACTTCCTACTTCGGAAGCAACACTTCATATTACAGATATAAGTTAGGACAGACGGGCCTCTTGCCAGAACAGCAGCAGTATGTTCTTAACTGGTGCAAGGCACGTGGATACACCAACCTGAAATTCGATAAATATACGGAAGAGGTTAACTACTAAGCACCCGCGTACATGAGGATTCGTGCCCATGAACATGAGCACTCACACCCGAGAACACGGGTACTATTAACCGACTACCTCGGTCATAAGTGCCCAAAGCCTCGGGCAAAGTTGGGCAACGCCTCGGGTAACATTCCTCGATGCCTGGAGGCACCGTTCAGAACGTCATTTACAGCTTAACATATACGTCATAAGCTATTCTAAATATCGTTATATCATATAATTAGCTTGAATATGAAGTTTACCATCACTAGAATCAACAGGCAGAACCAACTGATGGTCAGCCTGAAAAGCATCGACCGTTTTTGGGAACGCATCGCCAAGGACGACGCCAAGCAGAGTGTCGCCAATTTCAGAATGAGTGCACCACTCATGGAAGGCGACTATCACAACTATATCGGCATGAAACAATGGCAGCAGGTTTATCCTGCAGCTGAATTCGGAAAGGACGAAAGCGGCAGCCTCATCTTCAAGAAATCGAACGGACTGATGATGCTCCACTTCATCAACCTGACCACCGAAGAAGAGATCAATGCCCTGAAGAAAACCGTCAGTCTGCTGCCGATGACCTTCGCTGCCATCAAGGGAGCCGACGGCAGAAGCCTCATCGTGCTCGTTTGCATAGCAGATGAGGCCGGACAGGTTCCGCAAAACGAACAAGATGCCGAACAGCTTTATCTTGCCGGACATGAATCTGTAAAGAATCTCTATCTATCTCAGATTCCATCAGACAGCAAGATATCCCTCAAGGCAGAAAAGCCTACATTGAAATCCTGCTTCATGCTTACGCAGGATGCTTCACCTTATTATAACAGCAAGGCGGTGGCAATGCGCATCGCAAGAAAATGCCAACTATCAGCAGCCGCACCCAAGCGAGTGGATAATCTGAAGGCATTTGAAGACAACGAGTTTCTTTACATGAAGGCTGTTCAGGAGGCGCAGGCAGACATGGCAGAAGCCAACATGAAGTGGGTTAATGAGAACGACCAGTTTTTCGCCTTCCTTTCAGCCGTTGCCACCAAGCTCTGCCGCATGGGCATGAGCGAAGAGGAGGCATTCACCCATATCCGAAGAAACAACTGGAATGATGCTACCGAGGAAGAATTCCGTCAGATTGTGGGCAGTGCCTACGCCACCCATTCCAAGGACCGGAAAACCGAGAAAATCTCATCGGGAAGAAAAGGCAGAGCCGATATCCTGCAGATGAAGAATTTTCTGCAAAGCAGATACCAGTTTCGCTATAATGCCGTGATGAAATACACGGAATATCCGTGCCCTCGCCCGCACCGTTCCTACCCGCAATCCGCATTGGGAAGACTGGTTCTACACCTGGTTCCTGGGCATGGTAGATCAGTGGAGAGGTTCCTATCGCCGCCAATACGGCAACAGCACGATGCCGCTGCTCATTTCCAAGCAGGGCTACAACAAGAGCACCTTCTGTCGCCGTCTGATACCGGGCGAACTGTCGTGGGGTTTCACCGACAACATGCTTCTTTCGGAGAAGCGCCAGGTGTTGCAGGGCATGGTACAGTTTCTGCTCATCAACCTGGATGAGTTCAATCAGATTTCGCCACAGATACAACAGGGTTTTCTGAAGAATCTGCTACAACTGCCCACGGTGAAAATCAAGCCCCCGTATGGTAGTCATGTAGAGGAGTTCCCCCGCCTAGCCTCCTTCATAGCCACGAGCAACATGACGGATATTCTAGCCGACCCATCCGGCAATCGCCGTTTTCTGGGTGTGGAGCTGACGGGTCCTATCGATGTGAGTGGCAGATTGAACTATGAGCAGCTTTATGCGCAGGCGATGCAAGCCCTGGAGCAGGGAGAAAAATCCTATTTCGATGCCCAGGAAACTGCCATCATCATGCAATACAACAGGCAATTTGAGCAGATTTCGCCAATAAAACAATGTTTTCTGGAGGTTTTTGAGCCAACAAATGTCCCAGAAAAGGGAGAATACATGATGGCAGCCGCCATTTTCGACATTTTAAAGCAGAAATTCGGCTCCTCCCTGCAGGTTTCGAGTCTGCAGAGATTGGGCAGAGAGCTTCAGAATATCGATGGACTGGAAAGCAAGAAAACGAGATTTGGCACTGAGTATCTGGTAGTTAGAAAATAGTTTTTTTATAGGAAGCGTAAAGACGATTGGCAAAGCGTGGTAATAGTGGTAACAGGTGGTAATAGAAATCCGCTTATTACCACGCCTTATCATTCTTATTATCAGGTGGTTAGATTGTACGTGGTAATAGTGGTAATAAAAAAGAGGTAATTATTTATAGTAGTTACCACGCTACAAGGCTATGGCGTCTTTTGTCTTATAGGAACTATGACACCACAACAATTGTTTTGCTATTGCTTATTCCTTAGCTCTTCTATCAAGTCATTTACAATATATGTATCACTCATTAGATGCAAGCCAAGTTCTTTGTCATGTAACATACGGCAAACATCAGAGTCATAGAATATCTGTAATGCTCTGTCGGTTGATATATGTAACGTATCGGCTAACTGCTTTATGATACGAGCGATTTTATTCCATAATAAAAAGTCCAACATAATTATATCCTTTCATATGATTTGAATTGCAAATACTTATCTACTATCTCTTGGCTTAATATGCAAATCTGATAGTTGGGCTTGTGATAAACCAACTGGCGAAGAGTATGCTCAACATCTGCATAGCCATTGATATAGGCTTCTACTGCATCAATTACACGATCGTCAGCCACTCCTCCTTCAATGATGTCATACCCACTCCAAGGCTGCTTTCCTCTTCTGCTGTCAACAATGAAGTCAAGCCATTCCTTATCGTAAGCACCAAATCGTTTTACCTTGCTGTCTTGTGGTAGAGCGAACTCATAGGTGTTCACTATAGCTTGCCCGGTTCGTCTGATGGTCTTGATACGGACTGCCCATTTGGAAGCTTGTTCAAACAAAGGCGTGAGATAGAAGCCTGGACCGAAATCCAAGTCCTTTCTGCCAATGCTTACTAAAGGATGCTCAACAATGATATTTGAACCATGATATAATATTTGCTTTTCCATTTCTTTCCCAATTATTCTTTTCTTTCCCAATTTTTAAGAGCTTCGACCACATCATTTGCCACAGCGTCCCGACTCTCGGAATGTAGAGTGTCATAGCAATCTTGAATGAGACTCTTGATTAGCCCCACCTTATCCAATCGCTTTCTCATTTCAGACGGCGATATACCCATTTTTTGTGCCGAAGCCTCGATAGCCAACACCGTAAAGGCGAGGCGTTCGAACTCTGGAGCACTTTTCTGTAATAGTTCTCTATCTTCCATTCTTTACAAAATATTGTATTTAAATGCAAATTTAAAGATTTTCTCTGATATTCCACTCAATTTCGGAGTTAAATAAAGAAAAACAGACTGATTTTGCCAATTTCTTTGACAGTATCGGCGAATCGGTACCACTATAGCGCATGAATCGTTACCATCATAGCGCACCAATCGGTACCAAAAAGATGTTAAGTTCTGCTCATGTATAACAATAACCGCAGTGTTCTATTTTGCACTTACTAACAAGTTGGTTTCAATCCACGCACCCACATGGGGTGCGACTTCTGGCCTCAGCGTCACCATTGCACGCATCCACGTTTCAATCCACGCACTCACTCGAGGTGCGACCAACGTCTCATTGTTTAGCTGCTCCCAATCTATGTTTCAATCCACGCACCCACTCGGGGTGCGACACGAAGAAAATCCGGAACCACCAAATATTTTGCGGGTTTCAATCCACGCACCCACTCGGGGTGCGACTACATTTGGGTGCGGATTTCTTCATTTATAGACAGTTTCAATCCACGCACCCACTCGGGGTGCGACCAAGACTAATAAGATGAACTATAAGATAATGCAAGTTTCAATCCACGCACCCACTCGGGGTGCGACCTTAATGACTTTGACGCTTCTGTGCGCAAGACAGTTTCAATCCACGCACCCACTCGGGGTGCGACTTTAATTGGTTATATTATCGTACTGCCCAAATTGTTTCAATCCACGCACCCACTCGGGGGGCGACCTGGTCAACCCATTTATCAGTGTGGGCTACTCTGAAGGTTTCAATCCACGCACCCACTCGGGGTGCGACGTTTCCTCTTTGTTATTGGTGCTATCATGCCTAAGTTTCAATCCACGCACCCACTCGGGGTGCGACTTGCAAGTTTCTGGCTATCGCATAGCGATAGTTAGTTTCAATCCACGCACCCACTCGGGGTGCGACATCTTCAACCAGGCAAAGAAGATCTACAACGATGTTTCAATCCACGCACCCACTCGGGGTGCGACGCCGCTATGAGCATACCACCTTCGTAGGTGATGTTTCAATCCACGCACCCACTCGGGGTGCGACTTCGTTTGGGTTGTTGGTAGTTCTTCCCTCACTAAGTTTCAATCCACGCACCCACTCGGGGTGCGACTGTTTAAGAGAGTAGGGGTTTCTCTCTATTTCGAGGTTTCAATCCACGCACCCACTCGGGGTGCGACCCAACTTCTTCGGGATGGCATGACTCCAATTTTTTGTTTCAATCCACGCACCCACTCGGGGTGCGACGCCATTTTTTCGGGCTGCAGCTCGGAAAGCTTCAGTTTCAATCCACGCACCCACTCGGGGTGCGACCTATGAGTCTTCCAATTAATGTTGACGATTACATGTTTCAATCCACGCACCCACTCGGGGTGCGACTTGATGACACCCCCACTTTGGGCACTGTTCGCCTTGTTTCAATCCACGCACCCACTCGGGGTGCGACTTACGTAAGAGTGTTGCCCTTTTGAATTATATTGTTTCAATCCACGCACCCACTCGGGGTGCGACCGCATATTCAGTAATCGACTGAATATTACAATGCAAAGATAATTATTTTGCGAAAGATGGCAAAATAATTACACGTAAAATATTATAAAAGGCATAATATTTGTAAGTCACTGATTTTAAGAAGGTGCGAAGCTACAGATTATTTTGCAATACTATAGGTTCGCACCCTCATACATTAAATGATAAGCTCACCAGTAAAGTCAAGCCCTATATCCTTACCCAAAGTCTCAACTTTACGTTTCCAATTTTTCCCAAGAATATAGAATCTAATACTATCTTGTTCGGTATCAATAATCCCTTTCAACTGATCCCTCAATACGAAAAACTGAGATTCCGTCAAAATACACTCAAAAACAGAGTTTTGAACTCTCTTTCCGTAATTCAAACACGCCCTTGCTACATTGCGTAAACGTTTCGCACCATGAGCCGAGGTAATGTTTACATCATAAGTAATCAATACAAACATACACTACTTGATTAAAAATACTGGATAATCATCAATATCCTTACGAATGAATCTCGCCAACAACATTGCTTGAACATAAGAAAGAAGACCTATACTTACCTTTTCATTTAAATAAGGATGAATAATCTGCTCCTTCTTTCTGTTTTGCCAAGCAGACAATATTATCTTACGCCCCGAGTCTGTCATGACGATACCTTCGTCACCCTGCTTGATGAAATCTTTGATGGTAATCTGTTTTCTGTTGATTAAAGATAGAACCAATCTATCACCCAAATATGCTCGCAGCTCCTCCATCATATCCAAAGATAAAGATGCACGCCCTGGTCTTAAAGTATGCATAAACCCTACGTATGGGTCTAAGCCAACAGTCTCCAAAGCCGATGTCATATCATTACATATAAGAGTATATACGAAAGATAACATCGCATTAATCGCATCTTTTGGTGGACGACGATTGCGACCTTCAAATACAAAATCTTCTTTCTGGTTTAGAAGAAGACGTGAGAATACACCAAAATAAGCAGTGGCAGCTTCTCCTTCTATTCCTCTCACACTATCTATAGATTCAGCATTCAAAACTCTTCTTTTGCATCGAAGCAGTTCCTCGCAAACACGTTCTATAGCCTCATCATCTCCATTGTCTCTAATAAAGCGACGCAAGATATTACGATAGTTTTGGATTTTTCCTCCTATGAAAAGTTTACTGAGATGAAGAGCATAGTTAGGTTCATCAGAATTCTTATATTGTGCTTTTCTCAGCAAAACGTTTCCCCTAGTCGGACCTTGCGAACGGCTGATATATCTTCCTTGTGGTGAAAGGAAGGTTAGAGAAACATTATTATCTGCACACAGTTTCATCAATCCTGGACTTGCCCCCATATAACCAAAAGTAATAATTTGCTCTATATTATGGATAGGAATACGGAATATCTCGTTTTGCTTCACAGATACCACAACATTCAACCCATCTTTACTTAGATAGGCTTCAGGTGTGGTCACGTATAATGTATTAAGTAATATCCTCATATAGATTCTTGTTTAAATAGGTTGATACTAGAGTACAATCACTCATTTCTGGCATACAGAGATTTACCAGAGAACAATTCTTGCAATGGTGCTGTTTGTTAGCTTTCGGCAAAATACCGCTTTTAAATACCTCATGCATCTGACGGGCACATTGAACAGTCGTACTTCTTAATGATTCAGAAATAGAGACTGTTTCTCTATGTTTTACTTCATCATAATACAATGCACCGTATGGAATATGGATACCATACATTTCTTCGAGACACATTGCCTGGGCAGCCAATTGTACTTCATCTCTTTCATCAGGTTTATGATGACCTCTTTTATACTCCACAGGGTATGGTTTCCAATATCCTTTGTAGCGATTATGAGTTATAGCATCTTCTGATGAATCAGCAGGAATAAGTTCTACAGCATCAGTTACACCATATAGTCCTAATTCTTTAGAGGCTATATGGAGGGAACGAAGCGTGATAACATCACCATTCTTCTGACGATAGAAGGGATTATCTACATTCTTGTGTAGAATCTGCCCTTCTGTCGTCAGTTTATTTTCTGCCCATTGTTGCTCGATATGAATCAAAGCCCATTGTCGAGGACAGAACATAAAGTGCTGTATCCCCGACAACATGAGCATTTCGTCTTCAGTATACATGATGATACTAAATCAATTCTTCAACTGATACACCAAGATATTTCTCATCCAACTCCTCTTGGGTAGGAACAGTAACGTCATAATCGCCAAATGCACGCGGGAACTCTACTCCCTCTTTTAGTTTTACTCGAATAAGGTCAAATAATTGACCAGCTCTAGCATTACCTAAAGGAGAATCGTGTTTGAAGACAATCAAAGCTCTAGGGTTCATCTCTCCTCTTGCTGCAGAATGATCATTCTCAAAAGCATTAATAAGTGCCTGGAACAAGAGTTCTTTGTCTTCCTCTGAGAAGCCTGTCTTTGCAGCATCTGAAGCTGAGATAAAACCATGCATACGATAAAGTCCATAACTTACAGTATATTTATTACCAAAAGTATTATTCTTACTCTCATCACTCTCCTTTGTAATACAACAACGAGTAAGTGAATTTGATTTTGAGAAAATAGGATTAATAGAACGAGCAAAAGTAAACTGAACAGGACCGCGCACAACACCAAGTCCCTTTATTTTCTTCTTACTATTTGCTTTTTTCTTCTTTCCTTTCTCTTCAGTATCTTCCTCTTCGGCTTTCTCTTCACCAGTACTCATAACTGCACCAAAAGTACGAATATCAAAGTATTGTGCACACATTGCCTGTCTACCAGATTTGACAGCCTTCTTTTCTTCATTATTAGTCTTGTCTGCCTCATCTCTCTTCTCTTGAATCAGAGGATTCAAAATATTGCCCTCTCTGATGAAAATATCATATGGAGTCTTAAGCCCCTTGAGCAAGTGAATATAATTACGTACTTTGCGCTTGATGCACACATCTGACACCAACCCCTGATCAGTCTCTTCGTCTGTACGAGGCATGTTGTCGAAATCAGGGTCACCATTTGGATTTCCATCTCTAACGTCAAAGAGGAAAACGAACTCATAACGATTCTTTATTGCTTCCATATTAATTAATTGTTAAAATTATTACTATCATTGTTCATTTTGTTTGAATTTGTGTTATATTGGTAATAATATCCCAAAGCAAACTCTCCACGTTCCATTATTGAAAACTTATTTGGGAAGTGACCAATTCGAGCAGCAATCTCAGTAATGGATTTACTGTATGCTCCTTTGGTTTTCTTCTCATAAACTGGTACATATTTTGTCAAGAGAATGCCCATAGTTCGCACAGGTGTATTTGATGCAGATGCAAAAAATCTATCCTTAATCGAACTATTTACTTCACCTTGCGCCTTAAACTGCAATTTGCAGATTAAGGCAAACAAACGTCCACACAGATATGCCTTACTGGCATTTTGTTCATCTAATTCATTCTTCATATTATACTTGTTTTTATTGTTTCTATTTAAAACTAATCGAATAACAGTTGATTTCTCCTCACTAAAGCAACCATATTTAGCCTTGTCATGCTCTATTTGACTTAATACACTTTGAAGTATCATCAACGGCAAAGATGTATTTGTTAGAGCAGCATGCCATAATATAGTTCCAACACGAGCTCTTGCCTTGAAGTCGTTCTGTGTAGGCTTAGCTTTCTTCTTAATACAATTATAAAGAATGGTATTTATGCCTGGATAGTACACCTCACCATTTTTTATAGTTGCAATATCTTCAAACCATTGTTTTAGGTTGTTCTGATATTGAGAAACACTAACAGCCAGCCAATCTCTTACAGCAATTCGAGCTGCAGCAGAGGACAAAGTACAACAATAGAAATAGTTGTCTACTTCCGTTTCTGCTCTATGAGAATCACCAATAGCTACAGAGGAAAACATTTTTTTTATTCTTTCAACTGTAGGCTGGCAAATATCAGACCATGGGTCGATATTATCATCTGGCACCTTTGTCCAAAACAAGGCAACAGTATCGTCACTAATCTTTTGACGATTAGTATATTTGAACTCTTTCTCCTCCTTAGAATTGAGTGTTTCGATTCCATTTGTAGTAAGGAACTTAAGAGCTTCTATATAGTTTCTTGCACAGTTTGTACAAATGCCAGAATTGAGATTACCTTTCAAGCTGTAAGATTCAAAAGCATTGGTATTATATGAAACCAACATACTTCCTGCCATCTGACCTTTTGGTAATTTTACAGAACCATGCGACTCATCTAATATTGGATATTTGTTAGAACCACAAATTGCGCACAAACGATTGCCATTGTTTCTTTCACTCAACCCCTTCTCATATTTCTTTTTTATAGCATCATAAACGCATTGTAGAGAAACAAAGCGGATATGGGTTTCTTCAAGCATAAAGGTCATATTTCCACTTTTTTTAGCCTTAAATGCATCAATAGCCTTACTTACCTCCTGTGGTTTACTATAAAATAAAAAAACAGGAGCTAACTCTTGAATAGATTTATATTCCTCAAGCTTGTTGAAATATCGCTCAAATTTCTTCTCTACTTCTGTTAAAGTAGTAGAACCACTTATAGGTGTATGGTATCCCAACAAAGTTTCTTCAGGTTTATCAAGCAACAACCTAGCTTTCCCCTTTTTAGCTGATAGTTTTTCTGCTTCAATCATTATATCACAAGAAATCAACTGTTTGAAATTGCCCTCACTATCAATGACAATATCCCAACTACATTTTTCTGTACCTAAAGCATCGTGACCATTGTAAACTCTTTTGCCTAATTCTACTAATTCTGCGAACATAATTCCTCCTTTCTGTTAAAGTCATACAATATGCGATTAACTGAGTCTTCTAGTTTTGCACGTATATGAGATGTTGAAAGCATCTTTTCATTCAGCTCATCAGGACACACAAGCGTACTATTCTTTACGACAGCATTTGTCATATAGATTGGAGTCGCATTATGATCCTTATCGTACCAAATATCAAACAAAAGACTACCTATAGGATAGGTCAGATTAAGCTCTGTCGCTTTATCCACATCCTCTTGTGTAACAGGGAAGAAATCACAGGAAAACTCACGAGTACCCAAATAAGGCTGATGCCAACACTGACCTTTTTTCAAACGTCGGTTAAACATCTCACGATATTTGACTATTGGTTCACAAGCAGTTCTGCCTTCTTTTTTATCTCTGTTTTTGACCTTTTGAATATTATCTTCTGACATATAAATAACGGCCTCTATAATGTACTCTACATCTCGCAAAACGATGCTATTTCTCTGACAACGTTTGCTCATATCTAGTATGTCAATAGGCGTACCATTTTGTATGGAGCTAATTTCATTTCTCTTAATTGAAGAGAATGATATCGGCTTCAATATCTTGATACTTTTAACAACCCATTGAAACTCTGGTTTCCAAAGGATGCATTCCAATATGCCTCTTGCTGCAGACGGAGTCATACATGGATATGTCATGCGCTCCACTTTAAGCGCAGGTTGTGTAAAACAGGCATAGTCGCCTTTTACCCTTACTTTTACAATATTACTATCTATCATATGCAAAATATTTCTTCTTCGTTACTTAATCCAAAATCTTCCGAATAAGCACCACTCCAAACTTTTATTCCATTTGTAGTTTCTGCTATCTTATCGGAATTGTCACGTTCAAACTTGTTATACACTTGCACACAATATTGTGCTATTTGCTGATAATCTTTTCGAGAAAGATATTCTTTACTAGTAATCTCTTTATACAATTGCAAACTTTTCTCGTTATATCTATACACGAACAACGAGGTCGCACTACTATCAATAATTTGATATTTATCTGCTACATCCTGAAACATCAATTTTTCTCGTTTAGGAGTTATGGTGTCCTCAGGTGCATATAGCTTAACTATATCCGTATAGTATTCAGCATAGAAATCTGCATCAGTTAGTCGATTTTCATTATTGTGATAACATAACTGAGCAAATTGAGTGAAAGTTTTATACTCTGCAGAAGGCTGTCCTTTTTCCTCTAACTGAAACAAAAACACTTTGCCTTTTTTAAGCTTACCCTCTCTATTGCATCTTCCTGCCGATTGGATAATAGATTCCAATGGCGCAAGTTCACGAAATACTATAGGGAAATCCATATCTACGCCTGCCTCTATTAGTTGGGTAGAACACAGTATCAATTTCTCACCATTTTTAAGTTTACTTTTGACCTTATCAATAACAGCCATTCTATGCTTCTGGCACATGTTTGTTGATAGGTGAAGGACCTGCATATTGCCTTTTTCTTTTATACTATCAAACAGAGTCTTAGCTTTCTTCTTGGTATTGCATACAATGAGAACTGGCTCTTTTTCTTCACAAACTTTTTGTGCTATACTATCCATTGATTGGACTTCGTAGTCAGCAATCGGATAATATTCAACTCTTTTCGTGGCAGCAAATATGGCCGTAGGATTCTCAACCAATGGCACTATACGGTCAATACCTTTAAAGTCAGCACGGGTTTGAAAGTTCGGTTGCGTAGCAGTGCAAAACAAAATACTACAACGGCACAGATGCAACATATCGTTCAGTATCTTCATTGTACATTCTGCCAGATGAACTGGTAATGTTTGTATCTCGTCAAAAATGACAATTGAATCCTGCAGATTATGCAATTTCCTACATTTCGATCGCTGGTTCGAAAAGAGAGACTCAAAAAACTGCACTGTCGTTGTAACGACAATGGGATAATCCCAGTTTTCTGCCGCTAATTGTTTTGGGTCTTTGCAATAAAACTCTTCTTCTCCACTTTCTTTTCCTTCATAGATAACATTTGAGTGATGCTCTAATATAACATCATGTTCTTTGAAAATTGATTTCAATTCCTTTACAGTTTGATCAATGATGCTAAGAAAAGGCAGGACTATGACAATGCGCTTAATATTTGAATGAACTTTTGCATGATGTAGAGCCCAATTCAAACTGCACAATGTCTTTCCCATACCAGTAGGCAACGTCATAGAGAAGCATCCTTGAGGTTGCGCTGCAAGACTCTGTGCATACAATCTCACCTCTGTTCTGAGCTTGTTTAGTGAAGATTCAAGAGAAAAAGAACTCAACTTATGATTTAATGCATCTAAAAGCACATCTACGTCAAGGGATAACTGCGAGCGTGCATCATATTGTTCTTTTTCAAAATATCGCTCAGTATCAAGACTATCTGCATCAACAAGGGAACTATATAGCATTCGTACAAACAGTTCTTTGGTTGTATTTTCCTTTATTCTATTAAAAGAAGAATTATCACAAGGAGGAATACATAGGCCATCTTTTTTTAACGCACACAGCACATCAAGCCATTTACTCTCTTCTTTTCCACATTGGTTGAAAGTTTCGAACATAGCATCTCTATTGGGCAATCCTGCATGATGCCCAAAGACAGGAAAAGCAACATTGACTAACTTGTCCATTCTTGCCATATAAGCTCCCCATTTTGCATGAGGTTCTTTTTCTCCTTCTGCTCTAATATATTTCTGAAATCCTTTACTATATTTTCCGACATCATGTAACAAACCACAATATGTATACACGTCAACATATTCACCAGATAAAGCGAACGACTTCATCATTCGAGCAACACCTTCGCTATGCTGTTTCATCGTTTGCAGTTCGCCATAACAGTTTTCGGAATGGGCAATGTATAAAGCCCCCTCCGTATCTTGTTTTAGCGTAGATTTACAATCAATATTTTCCATATCAGCATTTGTCTTCATTGCTACTATTAATATAAAAAAATCAACCAATAAAAGTTTTTAAAACTTCTTTTGTAGCCTTGGCAATCTCTTTCGCCTCCTGATAGCACCCATCAATTTCTTCATAGGTGTACACATTCCGAGCCTCAGCGATGCTTTCGGTTGCAACCTCTTCGAACATATCGAAGACAATTTGTTCATTATTATTTTGCTTCATATCTAACACTATTAAGAATTCGTATTTCCATGTTCGAGTATCACCCAAACACCAGCATTCACTCTTCCTTCATGTCTAATTATTCCCGCTTTTTGTAATACAGATAAGTCACGTTCTATGGTACGTTGCGTTACCGACATTGTTTCCGACATTTCCTTACCCGTAACAAAGGGATTTTCCTTAATCATAGAAATGACATTTAACTGGCGCTCAGATAGTTCGCTTTCCGACATGTTTCCGACATTTGTTTCCGACATGTCTCCGACATTTACACCGACATTCCCATCACGCTCTACGATAACTTCATCTATCGTTTTGCGCTGAACAATCGCCATCACGCCACCTCCATTTTCTTCTATCGTTGGCAATGGTAAGCTGGCACGTTCAAACTCCTCAGCTATCTTCTTGAAGCCACGTCCCCATGACTCCACAAAGCCTGCTTTGTAAAAAACATTAGCAATATTATGGTTACGAGGATAAGAAGAATGCTTCTGCATTAAGGCTGCAGGAGTCAACTCTTTTGGCAACAATCCATAGTTCCACAATTCTATACTGCGATCGTAGATGCGCATTTGAATGGCAGGACCGGTATAAGCCTTATGCGAAATGGCATTGTATATCAACTCTCGTAATGCTTTATCAGGAATCTCCAGCTGCTCTATGCGCTGCAATCCCTCGTAGTGAATAGGCGAAAGCAGATACTTGGTTCGGAGTACTTCCATCACCCTACTTGCCATCTGAATCAGGTTACCTTCAATCACATCTTGAATTATCAAATCGCTCTCATCTGTATGAAAACGTCCTATCTTGAATACCGCAGATGGGAAGAACTGACCAACATGCTTTCCGAAAAGCAAGATGGCAGCATTTTTCAATTCACCTTCCTTGGTGAACAAGCCAAGATTACGCAATACATCTTCGGTTGACGAATTGGCCTCTGATTCATCCATACGACCTGCCTTGATACTACATTGCAAAAAATAGTCAATCGCATTGCGGTCTATGTCATCAAGAGTTGCACCATAAACAGGAATATCATCCCATGAATGCCCCATCTTCTCCATAATGAATTGCTGCAAAGCAAGCCCTTTGAGTTCTTGCTTGGTAGAACCACTACGATAATGATACGTACCTTTATAGGCTATCGGCATATTACTTGGTGAGACCACAATCTCTATGTACTCTTTATCACCTTCCATAAGAAGGTTTACATCTTCTACGATGCCCAGATAATTAACTATCTTGTTAGGAATATCTTCCAACAACCGTTTGGCATCAGATAAACCGATTACTTCTTTCTGGTCGTTTACACCGATATAAATACGTCCACCTTGGGCATTGGCGAAACCACATATCCATTTCAGATATTCATCACGCCATGATTCCTTATATTCTATATTTTGACTTTCATTCTGCATATACTATTCCTCCATACTTTTGATGATTGAGTTGACTCTCTTCTCCCTTCCCAATGTCTCGGGAAATGCATAGTGGCCATTACCTATTTCACGAGGATTAGGCTCTATATGCTCGGCATACCATACACGTTTATACTCGGTGGTGATGATGCCGTAATCTCTGGCGGCAATGATGGAAGCGGCGAGAGAGGCGCCATATAGCT
>ERZ1035001.240-NODE-240-length-33227-cov-6.286959_pt1 | contig 33227 bp, 39 predicted proteins | sample MGYA00520685_ERZ1035001 | MGnify/ENA primary metagenome ERZ1035001 (study PRJEB33766, sample SAMN09781749) | gut metagenome | biome: gut microbiome | host: Homo sapiens | place: Madagascar | study: EMG produced TPA metagenomics assembly of the PRJNA485056 data set... | reverse complement strand
CTGGCAGGGGCTAGCTTGATCCTTTCCAGTGCGTTGGCACTCAATTATATGCCGGTTTTGCTGATCTCTGGCCTTATCATGGGCAGCGCTACGGCAACCGGTGTGCAAATACTGCTTCCAGCACTCAAAAAAACGCGGTACAAGGGAAAGCTGGAAGATGATAAGAAAAAATAAGAAATTTTCTCAAGAAGGCTTGACAAACGCACAGAAATACGGTATGATAGGGTCATACCAAATAGGAATGATTATCAATTAAAAATTGATATCGAATATGAATGGAGGAAATTTATTATGGCTAAGTATGTTTGCACTGTCTGTGGTTATATCGCTGAGGGTTCTATCCCTGAAAAGTGCCCCGTTTGTGGCGCGGCTTCCAAGGCTTTTAAAGAGCTGACCGATCTGACTCTGGCTGCTGAGCATGAGTTTGGCGTTTACGGCAAAACCGTCAAGAATAACCCCGACATCTCTGAGGAAGATAAGCAGTATATCTTCGATCAGCTCAAGGCAAACTTTGCCGGTGAGTGCAGCGAGGTTGGCATGTATCTGTGCATGGCACGTATCGCTCACCGCGAGGGCTACCCCGAGATCGGCCTGTACTGGGAAAAGGCAGCCTACGAGGAAGCCGAGCATGCTTCCAAGTTTGCAGAGTTGCTGGGCTCGGATCTGGAATCCAACATGACTGCTTCCACCAAGAAGAACCTGGCTTGGCGCGTAGAGTGCGAGTATGGCGCAACCTCCGGCAAAACCGAGCTGGCCAAAAAGGCAAAGCAGCTGAATCTGGATGCCATCCATGACACTGTGCATGAAATGGCTCGTGACGAAGCCCGCCACGGCAAGGCTCTCGAGGGCATGCTGAACCGCTATTTCAAGTAATCTCCTGCTGCCCGGATTTTTCTGAAAGCGCTTATCAAAAGCTGCTTTTGACAAAGTAAATTAAAACACAAGCGGTGCTTTGCTGGCTTATAATAAGCCGGTAAAGCACCGCTCTTTTGAGTTTACATACAAAAATAGGGCCGCAGCGGAAGGCTCATTCGTCCTTTCCGGTAAGCTCCTCTACAAACATGGAATAAATAATAGAGCCATTTTTGATAAAGGAATTTTTCACTTTTTCCGCCGTAATGATATCCGGCATCGAGATGGTCAGCGAAAGCAGATCGTGGCCATGCTCCTGAATATGGCAATGCACGTCATAGCCATCGGCAGTCTGTGTGATCTCTGCCTGATTTTCGGCAGCCATGCGCTGAAATTTCTGCATACGCAGCACGGTGTTCGCGGCACTTTCACGCACAGAGCGCGGCAAATCCCAGCACAGGTCATCCGATACCTGTGCGCCTTTTTTTGTGATGGTATAAATCGTGTTTTCCTGCGTGACAAGCTTCTGCTCTGCCAGATCATCCAGCCCGCTGCTCAGCTCGAAATAATTCACAAGCTGTTCCTGCATCAAGGCGTTTTCCAAAACCTCACGCGAAACAGGCCCGGCGGTTTTGATCAAATAGCAAAGCAGAATGCGGATCTCTGTCACACTTGTCAGTCCGCCCGGCTTTACCCCGGCGGTGAAGGCATCTGCTGGCATATCGATCCACTTCCTTTTTGTTGATTTTATTATTATAAACGATACACACAAAACTTACAAGTTTTGCCGCGGTTCAAAAAACGGTTTCGATCTGCTTATGGCTTTGGGGAGTAGAGTAGATCCAGCTTTTCATACGCCCCTCTGTTATGAAATAATGGGGTTCAAATCGCAGGGGCTGGCTGATATTTTTGTTTACGATCACCAGTTTGATCTTCATCTTTTCCGGCAGAATATTTTTGATGTAAACACTCACCACCTGCCCGGGGCAAAGATTCCCGCTGCTCTCGGCAAGCCCGGCCAGATTGGGGGCAATCTCTACAAACACACCGTATTCTTCCACACTGCGCACAATTCCCACCACGGTTTCACCGGGGGAAAAGCAGGCTGCATTTTCGCTCCAGGTTCCCAGCAATTCCCGAAGTGTCAGCACAAGGCGGCCCTGCGTGTCGCGGCATTTCACAGCGCAAAGAAGCTGCTGCCCTACGGATACGCGGTCAGCAGGGGAGGAAATGCGCGAAACCGAAAGGCAGTCGATGGGCAAAAGGCTGCTTATGCCGCAGCCCACATCACAAAATGCGCCAAAGTTTTCAATATGCGTCACAGTGCAGGGAATCACTGTACCGGCTTCCAGCTTGTCAAGATAGTTTCGCCGGCACGCGCGCTGCGCCATGGCACGCGATAAGATCAGGATCTCTTCTCCGTCGGCAAGGCGGCGAAATTCTTTGATCACAAAACAGGTGGGCCGCCCTACACGGGTCAGCACGGCAATATCGCGGATCTGTCCATCGGCAGCACCATCGGCACATTCCGTAAAGGGCATGATGCCACGATGGCCGCACAGGCGAAATTGCAGCTGACGCATGGTATCAAACACCAGCGCAGTGCTTTGCAAAATTTCTCCGGCAGCGCAGGCGGCGCGAAGCTCCTCCATGGTCAATTTATCGGCTGAACGGCAAAGGCCCTCGGCACGGTATTCCAACATTCTGATCATCCTCATTTCTGATTTGTTTTCCGCGGGCCGCAGGCGGCCATAACGGTTTTGAAAATTTATATGCCTGCCCGCAAACAGATATTTGCATTTGCGGGCCAAAGAGATATAATAATACTGTATGATTTTCTGCTAATGGGAGGAATTGCCAATATGGATGTACAAGTGGGCGATACCATTGTAACCAAAAAAGCGCACCCATGCGGGGCTTCCAGCTTTGAGGTGCTGCGCGTCGGCATGGATTTCAAAATCCGCTGCACCGGCTGCGGCCGCGAAGTTATGATCCCTCGCGCAAAAATTGAAAAAAACATCAAAAAAATTCTGCGGGCCGAGTAGCAGCCCTTGTATGGCTGCTGCGGCAGCCTGGATAAACGCAAAAATCAAATACAAGGGAGAAACTATATGCTACAGCAACTGCAAGCAGTTGTGCGCCGTCAGCAGGAATTGCTGCATAAATTGCAAGAGCCTAACGCAGCGGCCGATCCGATCTTTTACGCCAAACTGATGAAAGAATACCAGCGGCTGGAGCCAATCGTGCAGGCTTATAAAGCCTACGAGCAAACTGAAAAAGACTATGCAGAGGCCAAAGAGCTTTTGGATTCCGGCGCGTTGGATCCGGAATTCAAGGCTATTGTACAGCAGCAATTTTGCGAAAACAGGGATAAATTGGAGCCGCTGCGGCAAAACCTTAAAATTTTGCTTTTACCGCATGACCCTAATGATGAAAAGGGCGTTATTGTAGAGATCCGCAGCGGTGCAGGCGGTGAAGAAGCGGCCTTGTTCGCCCACAGTGTGTTCCGAATGTATAGTATGTACGCTGCGCGCCAAAAATGGAGCGTAGAAATATTAAATGAAAACGATACGGAACTGGGCGGCATTAAGGAAATATCGTTTATGATCGAGGGCGACAATGTATACAGCCGCATGAAGTTTGAAAGCGGCGTACACCGTGTGCAGCGTGTTCCCGAAACCGAAACGCAGGGCCGTATCCATACATCTACAATTACGGTTGCCGTGATTCCCAAGGCGGAACCGGTGGAATTTGAGCTGGACCCCAAGGATCTGCGAATCGATACGTTTCGTGCCAGCGGCGCAGGCGGCCAGCACATCAATAAAACATCCAGCGCCATTCGCGTAACGCATTTACCCACCGGCATGGTGGTAGAATGCCAGAACGAACGAAGCCAATTTCAAAACAAAGATAAGGCACTGGAAATTTTGCGAAGCCGTCTATTGCAGCAAAAGCAGGAAAGTCAGCAGCAGCAGATCAATGCTGACCGGCACAGCCAAGTGGGAACAGGCGACCGCAGCGAGCGTATCCGCACCTATAATTTCCCGCAGCGCCGTGTGACAGACCATAGGATCAATCTTTCTCTATATAAAATAGACGATATTATGAACGGCAACCTGCAGGAGATCATCGATGCCCTCATCACAGCCGAGCAGGCCGAAAAGCTGAAAGCAACAGGAGAATAAAATTCAATGAAAACCGAACTTTTGCCGGCAGATCATGCCGGGATTCAAAAAGCAGCCGATCTTCTGCGTCAGGGCGAGATCGTAGCGATCCCCACCGAAACAGTGTATGGCATTGCGGCAGATGCCACCAACGGCACAGCCGTGAAAAAAATTTTTGAGGCCAAGGGCCGCCCGCAGGATAACCCCTTGATCGTACACATTGGCGATTTGGCCATGGCAGAAGGCCTTGTGGCAGAAATTCCGCCTCGTGCGCAAAAGCTGGCGGAAGCATTTTGGCCGGGCCCTATGACGATCATTATGCCCCGCGGCCCGCGTGTGTGTGATGAGGTTTGCGCCGGGTTGGATTCGGTAGGGATCCGGATGCCCAGCCATCCCGTAGTGCGTGAATTTTTCCGCTTGGGTGCCGTGCCCTTTGCGGCGCCCTCGGCAAACCTTTCCGGCAGCCCCAGCCCCACCAATGCACAGGATGTGTTTTCCGATATGAATGGCCGCTTACCGCTGATTCTGGACGGCGGGGAAAGCCAGGTGGGCGTAGAGTCTACCGTGATCTCTGTAGCAGGAGATCAGCCCATTCTGCTGCGCCCAGGATATATCACCAAAGAGCAGATGGAGGCTGTTTTGGGCGAAGAGGTTCTGCTGAGCCCCGCCATTCTGGAAAAGCTCAAAGAAGGTGAGCGCCCCCGTTCGCCCGGCATGAAGTATAAGCATTATGCGCCCAAGGCAAACATAACCATTCTAAAGGGCAGCCTTGCACAGTTTGCAGACCATGTGAAAAAGGCCGCCGATCAGCCGGGTGTGTGGTGCCTTTGTTTTGACGGCGAAGAGAAATTGCTCCCGGTGCCCTGTGTGACCTATGGCATCAAAGGCGATGGAGTCAGCCAAGCGCACGAGCTTTTCCGCAGCCTGCGTGAGCTGGACGAAAAGGGGGCGCAAACGGTATATGCACGCTGCCCTGAACTGGACGGCGTATCCATGGCTGTATATAACCGTTTGATCCGTGCGGCGGCTTTCCGCGTGGTGGAATTATGATGAAAACGATTGGGATCACAGGCCGCTCCGGCAGCGGAAAATCCAGTATTTCAGCCTATATCGCACAAAAAGGATACCCTGTTTGTGATGCCGATTGGGTGGCGCGGCAGGTTCTTATGCCTGGTTCGCCCTGCCTGCCGCTGCTGCAAAATGCATTTGGGGCGGATATTCTTGCCTCTGATGGCGAGCTGAATCGCCATCTGCTGGCGGACCGTGCCTTTAAAACCCCGGAGGGCACCCAAAAGCTGACCGAGATCACACACCCGGCTATCTATGAATGGATTCGCTCTGAGCGCACCAAAGCAGAGCAGGCGGGCGAAAAGCTGTTTTTTATTGACGGCGCTGTGATCGTTGGAACCGAGATCCAAAGCTATTGCGATGCGATTCTGCTGGTTTACACGCCCTACGAAACGGCAGTGGCACGCATTTGCGCCCGTGATGGAATCCAGCCGGAAATGGCCCGCAGACGATTGGATGCACAAATGCCTCTGGAAAAGCTGCAGGAAGCCGCGGACTATCAAATCTGCAATGACGGCACGGTGGCGCAGGCCGAAATGAAGGCTGAACAAATTTTACAAACATTGCTTGCATGAGGAGCGTATGGAAAAAAAGAAACGAAAAAGCCCTCGGCATCGCGCAAGGCGATGGCGGCTGTGTGTTATCGGATGCCTTATCCTGCTGCTAAGCGCGCGGCTGGCTCTGTTTGGTGTAAAAAAAGTAGAAAACGCATTGTATCCGATCAAATACAGCGAATTTGTAGAGTATTACGCAGATAAATACGAGCTTGATCCGCTGCTGGTTTATGCGATCATTCGAACAGAAAGCGGGTTTGATCCTGCTGCACACAGCAATGCGGATGCCATAGGCCTTATGCAGATCACGGAAACGGCATTCCACTGGCTTCGTGCCAAAATCGCTCCCGGTGAAGAACTCACCTTTGAATCGCTGTATGACCCGGAAACCAATATCCGCTTCGGCTGTTATTACTGGGCCTGCTGTCTGGAACGATATGATAACGATATATCCACTGCTGCGGCATCCTATTTTTCAGGATGGACAACGGTAGACAATTTATTGGACGACTCTGCTTACTCGCACGATCACATTACACTGCACACCTTTCCTTATGGCGGAATGGAGCAGTATGTAAACAAAATTCAGAAAAACTATGAAGCATACCAAAGGCTGTATGCAAAAAACAAGGAGCAATAAGTTATGATGGAATCTGCAAAGCAACTGGAAGAAAGGCTGCTGTATACCCGCGAATATGCAGTGCAGGATGAGCAGACGAATGAAAAAGCACATGTTTTTTGCGAGGACTACAAACAGTTTTTGAACCAGGGCAAAACCGAGCGCGAAGTGGCCAAGGTGTGTGAAGAACGCCTTCTGGCTGCCGGTTATAAAGCATTCGAGCCCGGCAGGCGTTATCAGCCCGGAGAAAAGATTTATCTTTTGCATCGCGAAAAATGTGTGATCGCAGCCACCATTGGCAGTGTGGATATGGAACGCGGCTTTCGCCTGAACGCTGCCCATATTGATTCGCCTCGTTTGGATCTGCGCCCCATGCCGTTGTTTGAAAACGGAGGCATGGCCTTTTTTCGTACTCACTACTACGGCGGCATTCGCAAATATCAGTGGGGAACGATCCCTTTGGCAATCCACGGTGTTGCCTATCTGGAAAACGGCCGACAGGTTGTGATCAATGTAGGGGAAGAAGAGGGCGATCCGGTATTCTGCATTACAGACCTTCTTCCGCATCTGTCTGCCAAGCAGAACGAGCGCAAGCTCCCCGAGGGCATCAAAGGTGAAGAACTCAACATCCTGATCGGCTCGGAACCCATTCCGGACCCCGAGGCCAAAAAGCGCGTTAAGCTGAACACGATGCTTTTGCTGAACGAAAAATACGGCATCACAGAAAAAGACCTTGTCCGCGCTGAAATCGAGATCGTTCCTGCACACAAAGCCCGCGATGTCGGCTTTGACCGCGCCATGGTGGGCGCTTATGGTCAGGATGACCGTGTAGACGCCTATGGCGCTTTGATGGCAGAGATCCGTGTACAGGACCCCATACATACAACCGTGTGCGTTCTTACGGATAAAGAAGAAATTGGCTCGGAAGGCGTAACCGGACTTAACAGTATGTATCTGTTCCAGTTCCTGCGCCAGCTTTGCGCAGCGCATGGAGCCGATGATATTCTGGCATTCCAGAATTCTATTTGTCTTTCGGCCGATGTAACGGCTGCCTATGATCCCACCTGGGCAGATGCCTTTGAAGTGGACAACGCCACCTATGCGGGCAAGGGCGTAGCTATCATGAAATACACCGGCGCACGCGGGAAAAGCGCAGCCAGCGATGCCTCTGCCGAGCTTTTGGCGTGGCTCACCAAGATCTTGGATGAGCAAAAGGTCGCATGGCAGGTGGGCGAACTTGGCAAGGTGGATCTCGGCGGCGGCGGTACTGTGGCAAAATATGTGGCGTATCACAATATTCCCACGATCGACATCGGCGTACCGGTGCTCAGTATGCATTCTCCGTTTGAAGTGGTTTCTAAGGCGGATGTTTATATGGCCTATAAGGCATTTGAGGCTTTTATCCGCCAGTGATTTGGTATTTCCATAAAATTATGATCGGCAGCAGCTCTGTATTGGCAGGGCTGCTGCTTTTTGTTTGCCGTCAAGGTTCTAAAAGATACAGTCCCTTCCATACACTGGTGATGGGTGATGAAAATGGAAGCCTATTATCAAATCGCACACCGTTTGCCAAATGTGGTCAAGCAGGCGCTGCTGTCTTTACCGCTGCAGAGTGCAGGCTGCATCAACGAGATCCGTTTGCGAAGCGGCCGCCCAATCGTGCTGGTACAAGGGACAAGTTCAAATGTCCTCAAGGGCAGCCCTGTAGTAGACCATGCGCTTTTACAGGAATGCTGCTTTGCGCTGTGTGAGTATTCGATCCATTCTATTCAGGACACGCTGATAAAAGGATATTTCACGCTGCCCGGCGGGCATCGGGTGGGTGTGGCAGGATTGGCTATCGCCAATGAAAGTGGTCTGCAGCGCCTGAAAACATTCTATTCCATAAACATTCGCATTGCACATACTTCAAACTCCCCTCTGGATAATCGCATACAGACGCTTCTTTTATCCAATGGCGGCATTCTTCTGATAGGCCCGCCGGGCTGCGGAAAAACCACACTTTTGCGAAAAATTGCAAAAGGAATTTCGGAAATAGGGCAAAAGGTATGTGTGATCGATAGCCGAAGTGAAATTTTTCCCGGCACAAGTGAGGGGTATTCCGTGCCGCCGCCCCTTAACTGCGATGTGTGGGAAGGGTGTGCCAAAGCCGAAGGAATAGAACTTGCTGTCAGAACGCTGGCACCGCAGGTGATCCTATGCGACGAGATCGGCTCGCAGCAGGAAACACAGGCTATCGTGGAGGGCTTAAACTCTGGTGTACGCTTCATGATGAGTATTCATGCGGGAACACTGGAACAAGCCAAAAGAAAACCGCAATTTGAAATATTGCAAAAAAGCGGTGCTTTTCAGTTTGTGGTTTTAATGGGCGGGGCAAAAACTCCGGGAAAAATTTTGCAAATTGAGGAAATTCTATGATTTTGACAAAGCTGGCAGGAATTGTATGCCTTGGCGCTGCGGGTGGAATGTTGGGAGCGCTAAAAGCGGAGCGAAAGCGAAAAGTCGCTGTATATCTCAGAGAATACCGGGGATTTCTTCGCTATTTTTTGATCCTTGCTTTAGAGGGAAATGAAACGCCGGATGAAATTTTGCAAAAAGCAAAAAAACAGGATCGGTTCAAACACATGGGTCTGCAAAGCATTTACAGCCTGCGTGCTTACACATTGCCAAAATGGCTGCCGAATCAGGCAAACCAACTGCAAGAAGCGTTTCACCTGATGGGAACTCTGCAAAAGAACGAATTGCATCAGGCAATGAAAGAGTATGATTCTCTCGCTGCGGAATTTGAACAAATTGCAGCCAAACAATCCTGCAAAGCGAAAGAGCTTTACACAAAGCTCGGCTTGGCCGGAGGTCTTTTAATGGCTATCCTGCTGCTTTAAAGCGGCAAAAATGGAGGAATTTTTATGGACATAGATCTCGTTTTTAAAATTGCAGCGATCGGCATAATCGTTGCTGTTTTGAATCAACTGCTGATTCGTTCCGGGCGGGAGGACCAGGCAATGATGACAACGCTGGCAGGATTGATCGTGGTGCTTTCCATTATGGTGAAAGAGATCAGTGCGCTGTTCGTGTCCATCAAAGCGCTGTTTGATTTATAAAATGAGTGTTGTAAAAGTAGTCGCCTTTACAGTTGCTGTGTGCCTCGTGGCACAGCTTTTGAAGCAATATCAGCCTGCCATGGCTTCGCTTTTCACGGTTGCCGGGGTTTGCCTTATCTGTATGTGGTGCGTGCAGCAGCTCACGCCGGTGTATGAGTGGCTTGGGCAAATCAGCACCACGATCTCTGCAGATTTTGCGGTATTGCTTCGCTGCACCGGGGTAGCCGTTCTTGTGCAGCTTTCGCAGGCGGTGTGCAAAGATTCCGGACAAACTGCGTTGGCATCCGCTGCGGAAATGGCTGGGCGCATTTTGATCCTTTTGTGTGCCATACCGCTTTTGCAATCGGTTTTAAGCATGGTATTGGAGCTAATGCAATGAAAGCAGCATATAAATGCATCGGTAGATATACGATCTGCATCGCAGCAACCATGCTGTTGGCCTTATTATTTTCCCATGCTGCCTATGCAGAAGAAATTTCTACAGACTTTCAGAATATGCTGACGGAAGGAAAACAGTGTTCCGAAGTCTTTCGCACAATGACACCGGCTTCTTTTTTAAGCCGTGCTGCAGATATTGCGTTTCCGGGCATTCGTGCTGCCATGCTTCTTGCGCAGAAGATCCTGATCTATCTTCTTTTTGCGGGTGGGGTATATATCCTGGCTACACAGCCAACACGACAATATCTGGGCGCAGTACCGGCGCTTGGTTTTGCAGCAGTGCTTCTGCCGGACATCATCAACCTTTTGGCAGATCTCGCCGCACACAGTGAAAGCTGGAGCCGATATCTGATGGTGATGGTTCCCATGCTTTCCGGGCTTACAGCCGCTGTCGGCTATACCGGAACCGCCCTTGTGTACAGTGGAAGCTTTGTGGGCTGTGCCTGCTTGTTCGCCGCAGCTATCCGGCTTGTGCTGCTGCCGGTTTTGCGTTTATACTTGGCAATCGCCCTTACGGGGGCCATCTGGAAGCGAAATTCTTTATGCGAGGCCGCTAATCTATTTCTTCGGATATTAAAAATGGCCTTTCAGGGATTGGCAGTAATTTTGGGAATCCTTTTGGGCGCGCAGTCGGTTTTAGCACAAAGTGCGGACAGCCTTGCCCTAAAAACCGGTAAATTTTTGCTGGCCAGCAGCATTCCTATTGTAGGGCAGACAGCTTCCGATGCATTGGGAACGGTGGTGGCCGGAATGAAAGCCGCCAAAAGCTATTTGGCATTTGCCGCCATGGGAACAGTACTTATAGAATTTCTGCCGGTTTTTTGTCAGGCTGCCTGTTCATTTTTGGCATTATACATGGGTGCTGTGCTTGCAGCCTCGTTAGGGCTTTCGCAGATTCAAAAATGTCTTTTGGTTTTATCCGAAGCCGTACGCATGTATCTTGCAGTGATCGCCATTTTCTTTTTACTGGTGTTTTTTTCCACAGTGTACATGGTTTTAGTCGGAGGATGAACCGGAATGGAAACAGTGAAAAATCTGGGAGCGGCCATTTGCGCGGCAGCGTTTGCGGCCGGCGTGTTGGAGCTGCTTTTCCCCGAGGGCAGCCTTAAATCAGTCATAAATGTTATTCTTGCATTGTATATATTGGCAAGCGCGTTGAATACAGTGCATGGAGTCGATCATGGCTTGCTGCAAAAACTGTATCAGGCGGCAGAGCAAACCGCTCCTTGTATGGAATTGGATGATTATGCCGCTGAGCAATATAAAAATGCGCTGGAAGAAACGGCGAAACGGAGAGAAAACGAAAATGCTCAAATGGACAGAGATTCTTGAAAAGGCTTACAAAAAAGACCCAGAGCAGAGGAAAACCACATGGATTCTGCTGCTTGGAGTAACCGGACTTTTGCTGTTGAGCATATCCTGGGTCTTTCCGCAAAAAAGCACTGATAAAAAGCCTGCCGAATGCAGTATACAACCATCCTGGCAGCAAGCACAGGAAGCACAGCTGCAGGATATGATCACCCAGATCGCCGGGGCCGGAAACGCCAAAGTGATGATCACGCTGGAAACAGCAGAAGAAACGATTTATGCAACAGATACCCGAACCGACGGCAGCTCTTCTCAAGAAAGCCATGTGCTGCTTTCCGGAGATGGCGGCGGGTTGGTAGAAACCACTTGGATGCCGCAGGTTCAGGGCGTGGCAATATTGTGTGAGGGGGCCGACAGCCCGCTGATCCAGAGGAAAATCACTGAAATGGTATCAGTGCTGATGGGAATATCAAGCAGCCATATCAGCATTGCAAAAATGAACTGAGCCGAAAAGGGAGGGGTTTCAGATGAAAAAACATAAACAGGGTTTTACATTGGTCACGCTTGCGGTGGCATTGGGGGTGGCGGTCTATCTGAACTGGGAATATGCAAAAACGGCTGATAATTCTATGGTAAAAGATGCTTCTGCGCCCCACATGGCCGTTACCGATCCGCTGGCGGCAGAAGCATCTGCGGAGCAGGCGGACAAAAACTATGGGGAAGCACAGCTCGTGAGCGCCGAAAAAAAGAATGGCAGCGATTTCTTTGATGAGGCTCGTCTCAATCGCACCAAATCGCGTGACGATGCGTTGGACAGCTTGAAGAAAAGCCTGAAAGGAACCGGACTTTCCGGTGAGGAGAAACAAAAGCTTACCCAAAAACTCAGCAGTGAGATCGAACACATCAATACAGAAAATGAAATGGAAACGCTTGTGAAAGCCAAGGGCTTTGCAGATTGCGTAGCATTTATTGACGGCGATCAGGTAAATGTAACGGTTATGACGAGCGCCGACAGCTTGCAGGCGGATGAAGTAGCGCAAATCCGCGATATCGTTCTTTCCCGGTGCGATGTAAGCGCCCAGGATATTTGCGTGGTAGAGATCAAATAAGAATCGGAACTTTGGCCGGAACAGATGCCTGCAGAAAGGCTTTGTTTCGGCCTTTTGCGCACCTGCAGGCAAGAAAGGCCCGGCGGGGAATTTTTTCAGCCGGGTTATTGTTTTAAAAGCCAAATAAAGAGCGTGACAAATGCATATATTCATGTTATAATAAGGTTCTAAAAATATCGGATTTTATGTTTTGCCCGGCGGATTGTTGATGTTTTTGCAAGTACCCTGGGGTAAAACCAAAATGATCACGGTCAGCCTGAGAAGGCTCACCGTTTAAAAACAGGAGGACCCAATCATGACAGATGGTATTGGCGGAAGCCTTCGTATTTCGACCGAAGCTATTGCAAAAATTGCAAAGGTTGCTGCGCTGGAGGTTGACGGGATCGACGATATCGTAACGCCTTCTCAAAGCATTCGCGCACTGCTTGGCAACCCCAAGCAGCAGAAGCCGATTCGCGTGGAAATGAAAGAGGATCTGGCTGAGATCACGATCCATGTGAAGGTTGCATACGGCACAAAGGTTAATCTGGCAGGCGAAAAAGTACAGGAAAATGTAAAAACTGCTGTACAAAGCATGACGGGGATCATGGTTTCCCGCGTGAATATCGTGGTGGATGCAATCACCGGTGAGGACGCTGCCAGCGAATGCTGAACAAAAATCCGGTTTAATAAATTTGTATTGGAAGAGGATAACATGGATACAAAACTGACTCGCCGCGAATCCCGCGAAAACGCTTTTTTGGCTGCATTTTCCATCACTTTCGGAGAAGAAGACTTGGAACAGACTCTTGCAGATTGCCGCGAAGATGCCGAACATCCTTTGGATGCTTTCGGAGAAGCACTGATTCGAGGCTTTTATGACCACTCGGCAGAGATCGACGAAATGATCGCAGCTCACCTGAAAGGCTGGAGCATGAGCCGCATTCCTCGCTTGAATATGACGGCGCTGCGCCTTGCTTTGAGCGAGATTTTCTATAGCGATGAAAAGAAGCCTGCTGTGGCGATCAATGAGATCGTTGAAATTGTAAAAAAATACGGCTCCGATAACGATTACCAGTTTGTAAATGGACTGCTGGGCACTGTGGTGCGCGAACACGGGCTGGCAGATCAGCCTGAATAACACAAGATGCTTACGCTGGGTATCGATACTAGCAATTATGCGACCTCTCTGGCGGTGTTTGACACCAATGTCGGAGAGGTTGTTTGCGATAAAAAACAATTTTTACCGGTGAAAAAGGGCCAGCTTGGATTGCGTCAGAGCGAAGCACTGTTTCACCATGTACAAGCCCTGCCGGGACTTTTAGCGGAGCTAAATCAGCAGGTGCCCTTGCATCAAATTGAGCGAGTGGGCGTTTCGGCTCGGCCTCGCCCGGTGGAAGGCTCCTATATGCCGTGCTTTTTAGCGGGGGTAAATGCCGCTGTTTCGTTTGCTATGGCAAAAGATATTCCGGTTGTTCAAACCACGCATCAGCAAGGGCATATTACAGCTGCACTTTATGCAGCCGCCGGCAGGGAATTGTTTTCTGCACCGGCGCTGGTCTTTCATATCTCCGGCGGCACAACGGATCTTTTGTACTGTAAAAGCATACATGAGATCGAGTGCATCGGCACCAGCAGCGATTTATATGCCGGACAGGCGGTGGATCGCATTGGTGTAAAATTGGGATTTGAGTTTCCCGCCGGTGTAATGGTGAGCCAACTGGCGGCACAATGCACAGAAAAAATCACACCCAAAAGCAGTGTGAATGGAACGCAGTGCAGCCTGAGCGGCCTTGAAAATCAATGCACAGCATTGCTTGCGCAAGGAAAAAGCAATGAATATGTGTGCAAATACTGCCTTTTGTGCATTGGACAAACCGTAGTGCGCATGACAAAGGCCGCTTTACAGCAATACCCCGGGCTTCCGGTGGTTTGTGCAGGCGGTGTGATGAGCAGCAGCATTATAGCGGATTATGTGAGAGCCCGGCTGCCAAAGGTATACTTTGTTCCCGGAAAATATTCGAGCGACAATGCTATCGGTGTATCGATTCTTGCAGCGGAGGATTGGCTGAATGCGTGACATCATTGATGTAAGCCAGTTGAATCGCTTTGCCAAATCCATTTTGGCAGTGGATGACCGCATGAACGATCTGATCGTATGCGGTGAGATCACAAATTTTAAAAAGCAATATTCCAGCGGCCATTGCTATTTTACTTTGCGTGATGAAAATTCCACGGTAAAGTGCGTAATGTTCAGCCGAAGCGCACGATTGTTGGACTTTGCTCCCGAAGACGGCATGATGGTGCTTGCCTACGGAAGCGCAACCATTTATGAGCGTGATGGTGCCTTCCAATACTATGTGGACTATATGCGCCCCTATGGGATCGGAGCTGCGCAAAAAGCATTCGATCAGCTCAAGGCAAAGCTGGAAATAGAAGGCTTGTTTGATCCTTCTCATAAAAAGCCATTGCCTGCGATGCCTTCCTGCATCGGTGTGGTGACATCTGCCACGGGGGCAGCGCTGCAGGATATCAAAAATGTACTCAGCCGCCGCTGGCCCAGCGCACTTTTACTGCTGGCACCTGTGAATGTGCAGGGGCTGGAAGCCGAAGCGCAAATCGTAAAGGGAATTCAAACCCTTGGAAAAGACAAACGCACAGATGTGATCATTGTAGCCCGGGGCGGCGGCTCACGCGAGGATCTTTGGGTATTCAACAGCGAAAAAATCGCGCGGGCGGCATTTGCCTGCAAAAAGCCTCTTGTATCAGCAGTCGGCCATGAGATCGATTACAGCATTTTGGATTATGTGGCCGATCTGCGTGCGCCTACGCCCTCTGCTGCAGCAGAACTTTGTGTGCCGGACCGCAAGGAGCTTTTGCAAAAAATATGCAAAATCCAACAAAATATTCAGGATTGTATGCAGTCCAGAATTGGTTTGTGCTATAATAGACTCAGTTGGATGCAGCCGGAACGCCAAAAAGCTATTTTGCTGCAAAAGCTGAATGCACAACAAAAGCAGCTGCAGCAAATGCAGGTTCGCTGTAGAGAGCAAATGCAGACGCGTGCCGCACAAAGTGCCGCAAGGCTTGCAAGCGCTGCGCACAGAGCGCACTCACTGAATCCCTATGGTGTTTTGGCGCGAGGCTATGCGATCGTGGAAAAGGATGGAAAGCCCACAAAAACCGATGCCCTTATGCCGGGAGATGAAATTTTCCTGCATGGTGCATCTGCGAATGCCAGCTGTACAGTAAAGCAAGTTTTTCCTTTGGAGGATGAAAGCAAATGAAAAAAAGCCAAAGTTTTGAAAGCAATATGGCTGAGTTGGAAGGCCTTTTGAACCAGCTTTCTGACGAAAGCACCCCATTGGAAACCGCAGTGGCTTTATATGCAAAAGCTGCGGATAAGATCAATGCCTGTACAAAAATTCTGCAAGATGCTAAATTGCAGGTGGAACAAATCGACCTGCAGCTTGGCCAAGAAACAGAGGAGTGATTCCCAATGACGCATGAAGAATTTGAAAAGAAATATGCAGAATACCTAAAAATCGTAGAAGACCGATTGGAACCGCGCGCAAAAGAAGTTTTGCCTACAAGCTCTGAAGTGGGCAATGCGGCCCGCTATAGCCTGCTTTCGGGCGGCAAACGCATTCGCGCTATTTTGGTGCTGGCCACATGCGAGATGATGGGCGGCGATTATCATGCTGCAGCTGATTTGGCAGTGGCTGTGGAAATGCTGCATTGCTATTCGCTGATCCACGATGACCTGCCCTGCATGGACAACGATGATTATCGCCGCGGAAAGCCCTCGTGCCACAAGGTATACGGCGAAACCACCGCTCTGCTGGCCGGTGATGCCTTGCAGGCAGCCGCTTTTGAGGTGATCACCTATGCGCCTCTTTCCATTTTGTCACGCCTTGGTGCCGTGCGGGAGCTTGCCATGGGATCAGGCGACCGCGGCATGGTTTTAGGGCAGGAGCTGGACCTGTACTACGAAAGCCGAAATGCTACAGCATCGGAGCTTCGCAAAACGCACATGCGCAAAACCGGCTCCTTGATCCATGCGGCCATGCAGATGGGTGCATGGGCAGCTGAAGCTCGCCCGGTAGATCGCTATGAATTGGAAAACTATGCGTTCAACATTGGCCTTGCATTTCAGATCGTAGACGATGTTTTGGATGCCACTTCCACAACGGAAGAGTTGGGTAAGCCTGTCGGAAGCGACAGCGGCAACGGCAAAACCACCTATATTACGCTTTACGGTGCAGAAGAAGCCATGAAGCGTGCAAGTGATCTTACCAGAGGCGCCTGCCGGGATATGCAGAATTACTTTGGCGACAAGGCAGACTTTCTGGTGGAATTGGCCAACAGCCTGCTGATGCGGAGAAAGTAATATGATGGAAATGCTCAGGGGGATCTTTGGCTGGAATTATATTTTAAGCGTTTCACTCAGCAGCTGGCTGATAGCCCAGCTGCTGAAAACCATTATCAATGCTGTAATGCTGGGAAAAATCGATATAGAGCGTATGTGGGGCTCCGGCGGTATGCCAAGCGCCCATTCGGCAACAGCCTGCAGCATGGTGGTGGCCACAGGCAAATATTCCGGCGTACACTCTTCTGTGTTTGCGGTCGCCTTTGTGGTGGCTGTGATCGTTATGTATGATGCTATGAATGTGCGCCGTGAAACAGGCGAACAATCTAAGATTTTGAACCAGATGATTCGACAGTGGATGGATGAAGGCTCCAAACACGCACCCATTTTGGCTGACCATAAGCTGAAAGAACTGGTTGGCCATACACCGGTTGAGGTTTTGAGCGGCGCTGCTGTGGGCATCTGCATGGGGTTGATGATCCCAATTCTATAAAAAGGATCTGATTGCACATGAATTACAGGATTTTAAAAACGATAAAAAGCCCTCAGGATGTAAAAAAGCTTCCTATGGATGCATTGGAGCCGCTGTGTGCCGAAATTCGTGATTTCCTGATTCGGAATGTTTCCAAAACAGGCGGGCATTTGGCTTCTAATCTGGGTGCTGTGGAACTTACGGTCGCTATTTATCGTTCCATGAGCCCGGATGATCGCATTGTATTCGATGTAGGCCATCAGTGCTATACCCATAAGCTGCTTACCGGCCGTATGGATCAGTTTGGCACATTGCGGCAGCTGGGAGGAATCTCCGGCTTTCCCAATCCCAAAGAAAGCCAATACGATTCTTTTGTGGCCGGTCATGGCAGCACTTCGCTGTCGGTCGCCATTGGTATCGCGCGTGCCAAAAAAATTATGAATGAGCCCGGCAAGGTATTCGCACTCATCGGTGATGGTGCCTTTACCGGCGGCATGGTTTATGAGGGCATGAACAATATTGCGGGGTTGGATAACCTGATTTTCATTTTGAATGACAATAAAATGTCGATTTCTAAAAATGTTGGTCAGGTGGCGCATTATCTGACCAATCTGCGCACAAACCCTGAGTATTACCACGCCAAGGAAAATATGGAGCGTGTTTTGGACGGCATTCCCGTGTTGGGCCGTCCGCTGAAATCCTCGCTGCAAACCGGCAAAAAAATGCTGCGCCGCCAGCTGTACCACTCTACCTTTTTTGAAGAAATGGGCTTTCAATACATCGGCCCCGTAAATGGCCATGATGTAAGGGCATTGACGGATCTTTTCCAGAACATCCGCATTCAGGCTGCGCCTATTTTTGTACACGCAGAAACCCAAAAGGGCAAGGGCTTCAAGCCTGCGGAAGAGAACCCGGGCGAATTCCACGGCGTATCTTCGTTTGACTTAAACAATGTTCCCGATCCCGAGGTGGCCCCGAAGGAATCATTCTCCACGCAGTTCGGCCATATTCTTGTAAGCGAGGGAGAAAAAAACAACCGGATCTGTGCTGTGACCGCAGCCATGAAATACGGCACAGGCTTACAATTCTTTTATCACACTTATCCGAAGCGCTTTTTCGATGTGGGCATGGCCGAAGAACACGCGGTATCCTTTGCCGGCGGACTTTCCAGCCAGGGAATGCTGCCCGTGGTGGCCATTTACTCCACCTTTTTCCAACGCGCATACGACCAGCTGATCCATGATATTTCTTTGATGCATCTGAATACTGTTTTTGCCGTGGATCGTGCCGGTTTGGTTCCCGGTGACGGTGAAACGCATCAGGGAATTTACGATGCTGCCTTCTTCAGCCAGATTGGCTTCAAGGTGATCTCTCCCTGCAACTACGCGGAGCTTCGTTACTGGCTGCCTCAGCTTTTGCAAAAGGAAAGCGGCCCCCGTGTGATCCGCTATCCGCGCGGCGGCGAAAGCGCCGCACTGGCAACGCTCGGCTGCAGCGGCAATTTGTTTGATGTTCTTCACCAAACTGAAAAACCAAAGCTTGCATTGATTGCATACGGATCGGAAACCGAAGATGTGTTGGAAGCGGCAGAGCTTCTGAACGCAGAAAATATACAGGCAGATGTGATCAAGCTTACGCAGATCTCACCCTTGCCGCAGGAGCTGATCCACAAGGCGGCGGAATATTCCCACATTCTCTTTGCTGAGGAAAGCGTGCCCATCGGCAGCATCGGTGAACAGCTGGCCGCCTCGCTGTGCGAACTTGGTTGGAAGGGAAAGTACCAGCATATCTTTGTGGATACTGCTAAAATCACTCATGCAACTGTGCCGCAGCTGAAAAAAGTTTTAGGATTGGATGCTGCTGGTCTGGTGCAGGCAATCAAAGAGGAGAACAAGTGAAAATTAGATTGGATCAGTATTTGTGCCAAAACGGATTGGTGCAAAGCCGTGAGCGTGCAAAAGCGCTGATTATGTCCGGCATTGTGTTTGTAAATAATCAAAAGGCCGATAAGGCCGGTGAAATGATCGCCGAGGATGCCACAGTGGAAGTGCGGGGGCATGATATCGGCTATGTGAGCCGCGGTGGCCTGAAGCTGGAAAAAGCAATGCAGGTTTTCCCCATGACCCCCAACGGCAAGGTGTGCATGGATATCGGCGCTTCTACCGGCGGCTTTACCGATTGCATGCTGCAAAACGGTGCCACCAAGGTGTATGCCGTAGATGTGGGATATGGCCAGCTGGCATGGTCGCTTCGCAGCGATGAGCGTGTAGTTAATATGGAACGCACCAACATTCGCCATGTGACGCCGGATATGCTGGCTGACCAAATCGAATTTTTCAGTGTAGATGTTTCGTTCATTTCCCTCAAGCATATCTTCCCGGTGGCAGATGCCATCTGCGTTCCGGGCGCAAACGGAGTGTGCTTGGTAAAGCCGCAATTTGAAGCCGGCCGCGAAAAAGTGGGCAAAAAGGGCGTTGTGCGCGAAAGCTCCACCCACATTGAGGTGATTCGCAATGCCATTGGGTTTGCGCTGCAAAATCATTTTTCTGTACGCGGTTTGGATTATTCGCCTATTAAAGGGCCGGAAGGAAACATTGAGTTTTTGATCCATGTTGTACACGATGGTGAACAGCAGGCACCAAGTGAAGAAGCTATCCAATCGATCGTGAATGCAGCGCACCAATCCCTGAACGGGGAGTAAAGCCATGAATGTCTTTGTATTCTCTAATATATATAAAGACCATGGACTGGTTGTAACCAAGCAAGCAGTCCAGTTTTTGCTGCAGCATGGCGCACATGTGATTTTGCTGCAGGAGTGTCGTGTGCTGTGTAATTTGACGAATGTTGAGTATCTGCCGAAAGAACAGGCTTATGAAAAAGCCGATCTGGTCATTTCAGTTGGCGGTGATGGCACATTGCTGCACGCAGGCAAGGAATGCATTCGCTATGGCTTGCCTATTTTGGGCATCAATGCCGGCCGACTTGGATTTTTGGCCACCTGTGAAGTGAGTGAGCTTCCGCAAAAGATCATTCAGGTGATGGACGGCGATTACGAATTAGATGAACGCCAAATGCTGGAATGCCATACACTGGGAAGTGTGGCCTGGCACGCCAACGCATTGAATGATGTGGTAGTATACGCTGAAAATCGTTTGCAAACAGCTGATTTTTCCATTTATTGCGATGGCATTCTGGTAAATCGATTCAGCAGTGATGGTGTGATCATTGCCACACCCACGGGCTCTACAGCTTATTCTCTTTCGGCAGGCGGGCCAATTATGGATGCACATATTGCAGGGTTTGTGGTAACACCCATTTGTGCGCACCGGCTAAAAAGCCCGGCTATGGTTTTTTCAGCCGATCGTAAGCTTACGATCAGTGCCATTCCGCGCCATGGCGACACGGTATATGTAAGCTGTGATGGCTCTGAAAAATGCGCGCTTGCCGCCGACAGCACCGTGGAGGTTGCACTTTCCAGCAAGAAGCTGAAATTGATCTCGCTGAGCCCAGCAGAACAGTTTGAGGCGATTGATAAAAAATTGATGGGCAGGTAAAAATATGAAAAAAGACCGTCATCAGGCAATCCTTTCCTTGATCAAACAATACCGGATCGACAAACAGGAAGATCTGCTCTCACACTTGCGTCAGGAAGGATTTCAAGTAACACAGGCAACGGTATCGCGTGATATCCGGGAGCTGCAGCTTACTAAGGCTGCGGATGCCAGCGGCCGTTATCGTTATGTAACGGCAGGCACAACCGGAAAAAACGCGCGGTCGGCTTCTAAATTTGAAACCATTTTTCGTGAGTCGGTATTTTCGGTGGATTCGGCCGGTCACATGGTTTTGGTAAAATGCTATTCCGGCATGGCCAATGCTGCCTGCGAAATGTTTGACTCTATGCATTGGGAAAATGTAGTTGGAACCCTTTCTGGCGACGATACATTTTTTATTCTCATGCGCACCGAAGAAGCCGCCGCTGAAATCAGCAGGGAATTGGGCAATTATTACGAAAAGAAATAATCATTGCAGGAGGGCGCTATGCTGTCCGCTTTAAAAATTGAAAGTGTTGCAGTGATCGAAAAAGCACAGGTTCTGTTTGGTGAAGGGCTCAATGTCCTTACAGGCGAAACCGGCGCAGGTAAATCAATTTTGATTGATTCCATCAACGCGATCCTGGGCAATCGCACTTCCCGCGATCTGGTGCGCTCGGGAACAAAAAAGGCTTGCATATGGGCAACCTTTGAAAATATTCCAGAGGCCGCACGCAAGCGCCTTGCCGATGCAGGCTACGAAGCAGATCGTGATTTGCTGTTATACCGTGAGATCAGTGCCGAAGGCAAGGGCGCATGCCGCATCAACGGTATGCCGGCCACTGCTTCTGTAATGCGCGATATAGGGCAAGAGCTTATCACCATTCACGGCCAGCACGATAGCCAAAGCTTAATGAACCCGGCTAAGCACTTATCCATGTTGGATGCCTATGCGCAAAATCAAACAGCCTACGAAGCTTATTATATTGCCTATCGCAAGCTGATCAAGGTTAAGCGCGAAATGGAAGCGCTTGCCATGGACGAAGCGGAGAAAAAACGCCGGATCGAGTTTCTGCGCACAAAAATAGAGGAAATTGATGCCGCCGGTTTGCAAAAAGGCGAAGAAGCTGCACTGCAAGCACGAAAACAGGTGATTTCTCACGCACAGGGCATTCTGGAAGCTCTGACCATGGCAAGGGATTCTTTAAACGGCCCAAACGACGAGCTTGGCGCAGCCGACCTTTTAGGGCAGGCTGCCACCGCGTTGCAAGGTGCTGCCGAAGTAGACGAAACGCTTGCTTCCAATGCGGAACAGCTGAACGAAATTTACTATGTAGCACGAGACCTTGCCATTGAGCTTTCAGACAAGCTGGATGCTTATCAGTTCGACCCGGCAGAGCTTAACATGATCGAAGAACGGCTGAATTTACTCTCCGGGCTTAAAAAGAAATACGGAGCCGACGAAGAGGAAATTTTGCAATCTGCGCAGTCTGCCCGGCAGGAATTGGAAAATTTAGAAGATTCTGATCAGCGCTTGGAAGACATGAACAAGCAGCTGCACGAGCTGTATTTTAAGGCGCGCGAATTGGCCAAGGCCTTGACGGAAACCCGCATAAAAGCATTTGAAGCCATGAACCGCGATATCATACAGGCGCTTGCTTTTTTGAATATGCCCGGCATTCGCCTTACGCTGCATCACAGCACAGGGCCGCTTACCAGCCATGGGCAGGATAGTGTGGAGTTTTATATTTCTACCAACCCGGGTGAAGATCCAAAACCGTTGGCAAAAGTGGCCTCCGGCGGCGAGCTGAGCCGTATTGTGCTGGCGATCAAAAGTGCCATGGCCGACAAAGATGATATCCCCACTTTGATTTATGATGAAATCGATACAGGTGTTTCCGGCTCGGCAGCAGGCCGTATCGGAGAGCTGCTCAAGCGCACTTCGGCAGGGCGGCAGATCTTGTGCATCACCCATACAGCACAAATTGCCGCGTTTGCAGATCGTCACCTGCTGATTCAGAAAAAAGTAGAGCAGGGAAGAACCTTTACGGAAATTGAACCTTTGGATGAAAACGGAAGAGTTCATGCGCTGGCAAAAATCATATCCGGTGATCACATTACGGATCTGAGCCTTGCCAACGCCAAAGAAATGATCGAAACAGCAAGAATGACTCCACAAAAAAAATATACGGGGTGATCTGACGGCATTTCTTTTTTATCAGCCTTTAAATGCTTGACATTTTGCAGCGGGGCTGATACAATCTAATCTATTGGATAACCATAAATGCGATGATGGGTTTTCAGTAAGCTTGCGATCTGTGCAGTAAAGAGAGCTTCTGGTTGGTGCAAAGAAGTCTGCGGCGCGTAGCTGAAATACCACCCGGAGCAGCGGGCTGAAAGAAAAAGTAGGCTTTGCCGCGTGCGCGCGTTACAGCGCAGCAGTGTGAAATTTGCACTGCGTGAGGCTTTATTTGCGAGAATAAAGCAAACCAGAGGTGGTACCGCGAAATTGATCGCCCTCTGTCGGATTTTTACAATTCGGCAGAGGGCTTTTTGATTTTCTGCCGCAAATTCAGGAGGAAAAAAGTTATGCAAATTTATGACGAACTGGTTGCCCGTGGTCTGATCGCTCAGGTAACCGATGAAAAAGAAATTCGTGACTTGGTAAACAACGGCAAGGCAACTTTTTATATTGGCTTTGACCCTACCGCCGACAGCCTGCATGTAGGCCATTTTATGGCTTTGTGCCTGATGAAGCGCCTGCAGATGGCCGGGAACCGGCCCGTGGTTTTGATTGGCGGCGGCACCGGTTATGTGGGCGACCCCAGCGGCCGCACTGATATGCGCAGCATGATGACCCCTGAAACGATCCAGCACAACTGTGATTGCTTCAGAAAGCAGATGGAGCGTTTTATTGAGTTTGGCGAAGATAAGGCGATCATGGTAAACAATGCCGATTGGCTGCTGAAGCTGAACTATGTGGATGTTCTGCGCGAAGTGGGTGCTTGCTTCAGTGTGAACAATATGCTGCGTGCCGAATGCTACAAACAGCGCATGGAAAAGGGATTGAGCTTTTTGGAGTTCAACTACATGATCATGCAGAGCTACGACTTTTATCATCTGTACCAGCATTACGGCTGCAATATGCAGTTTGGCGGCGATGACCAGTGGAGCAATATGCTGGGCGGCACCGAACTGATCCGCAAAAAGCTGGGCAAAGACGCCTATGCCATGACCATTACGCTGCTTTTGAACAGCGAGGGAAAAAAGATGGGAAAAACCGCCAACGGTGCTGTTTGGCTGGATCCCAACAAAACCAGCCCCTTTGAATTCTATCAGTACTGGCGCAATGTGGGCGATCAGGATGTTCTCAAATGCATCCGTATGCTGACTTTCCTGCCCTTGGAGCAGATCAACGAGATGGATTCCTGGCAGGGTGAGCAGCTGAACAAGGCAAAGGAAATCCTGGCATACGAGCTGACCAGCTTGGTTCATGGGGAAGAAGAAGCTGCCAAGGCACAGGAAACGGCGCGCAACTTGTTTAGCGGTTCTGTAGACAGCGAGCATATGCCCTGCACGCAGTTGGAGGCTTCTCAGCTGCAGGATGGCCAGATCGGCCTGCTGAACCTGTTGGCAGCGGCAAAGCTTGTGGGCAGCAATCGTGAGGCTCGCCAGCTGATCCAGCAGGGCGGCATCGCCATTGATGGAGAAAAGGTGACCGACCCCGCCCTTCGACTGACGGAGGAAGCACTCAAGAAGGGAATTATCATTAAAAAGGGTAAAAAGATCTATCACAAGATCACTCTGTAAATAAAAGTAAAACCATCAGCTGCTCGGCACATTATAAAAATGCAGGCAGCTGATGGTTTTATTACTCTTGACCAGTGAACGCCCGTTTACTATTTTGAGGCAATGTTCTCTTATAAAGAGAAGAAAACACTGCCCGGTCAACTGGGATAATTCCGAAGGCAGAATCACGGGTCAGATGCAAAATGCTCCCTATATAGACATTGGTGTTTTATTGCACCATTTTGCTATATAGGGAGCATTTTTCTTTTTTATAGGATCAAAGTTTCAGCGTCCGGTTTCCGAGCCGCATTTTAAAGTCCTCATAGCCAAATTCTGCAAGCGGAACACATTCGCCATTCAGCTTTTCCAGATAAATGCCGGGCAGCGGCATACCGTTAAATGTGTTATTCTTCACGGTGGTGTATATGGCCATATCCTCAAATATCAAGCGCTGTCCGACCTGCAAAGGCGCATCGAAGCTATATTCACCGATCACATCGCCCGCCAGACAGCTGGGCCCGCCCAAACGATAGGTAAATGCTTTTTCATTCTTTTCGCCGGAGTTTCGCAGCGGCGGGCGATAGGGCATTTCCAACACATCCGGCATATGGCACGCAGCACTGGTATCCACAATGGCAATGTCTATGCTGTTGTGCATTAGATCCAGCACAGTGGTGTGCAATGTGCCCGCGTTTAATGCCACTGCCTCACCGGGCTCCAAATAGATCTGCAGGCCAAATCGATCCCGCATGGAAACAATGCATTTTTCCAGCCGATCAAGATCGTAATCTGCCCGTGTAATGTGATGCCCTCCGCCAAAATTCAGCCATTTCAAACGCGGCAAAAATTCACCGAATTTTTCTGTAACAGCCTGCAGCGTTTGCTCCAAAGCATCACTGTTTTGCTCACAAAGGGTATGAAAATGCAATCCGTCCAACAGAGCGATCATTTCTTCGCTCATCTGTTCGTCCCACTGGCTTCGTGTAGTGCCAAGGCGGCTGCCCGGGGCGCAGGGATCATAGATCGCGTGCCCCTCCTGTGTGCTGCACTCTGGATTGATGCGAAGGCCGATGCTTTTTCCTGCGGCCTTCGCCCTTTGCCCAAACTGGGCCAGCTGGCGCGGCGTGTTGAACACAATATGGTCAGCGTAACGCAAAAGCTCAGCAAAATCCTGTTCTCGATAGGCACCGCAGAACACATGGCATTCTCCGGCAGGCATTTCCTCTGCCCCGAGTCGTGCTTCAAACAGGCCGCTGGCTTCAGTGCCTGCGAGGTATTCCTGCAATAGGGGATATGTTCCAAAATTGGCAAAGCATTTTTGCGCAAGCAATATCTTTGCACCGGTGCGCTGCTGCACATCGCGCAAAATTTCGCCGTTATGCCGCAGTCCGGCTTCGGAAATCACATAACACGGGGTGGCAAGTTCCTGAACTCTCATCATCAATCCACCAGAGTGGGGGCAAAGTTTTCCTGCCAAGGCAGGCCATACTTGTTCAATGCCTCCATAAAGGGATCGGGATCAAACTCTTCCACAGTGTAAACGCCGGGTTTGTTCCACTTACCGGTCAAAAGCATCATGGCACCGCACATAGCAGGCACACCGGTGGTGTAGGCCACAGCCTGGCTGCCCACTTCGGCATAGCACTCCTGATGGTCGCAAATGTTGAACAGGTAATAGGTTTTGGGCTTTCCGTCCTTGGTTCCCTTAAAAATGCAGCCGATATTGGTTTTTCCCTTGGTGCGGGGGCCCAAAGTAGCAGGATCGGGCAGCAATTTTTTCAGGAACTGAATGGGAACGATCTCGTGGCCTTCAAATTCTACCGGTGTGGTGGAAAGCATGCCCACATCTTCCAGACAGCGCATATGGTCCAGATAGCTTTGGCCAAAGGTCATGAAGAATCGAATGCGCTTTACGCCGGGAATGTTCTTGGCCAGACTTTCAATTTCCTCATGGTGCAGCAGGTACATATCCTTGTGCCCTACCTGCTCGAAATCATACTCGCGCTTGATCGACATGGCAGGAACTTCTACCCAGTGCCCGTTTTCCCAGTAGCTGCCGGGTGCGGAAACCTCGCGCAGATTGATCTCGGGGTTGAAGTTGGTGGCAAATGCGTAACCATGGTCACCGCCGTTGCAATCCAGAATATCGATCTCATCGATCTGGTCAAACTGATGCTTTAAAGCATAGGCACAATAAGCCTGCGTTACGCCCGGATCAAAGCCGGAGCCCAACAGTGCCGTGAGCCCTGCTTCCTCAAATTTCTTTTTGTAGGCCCACTGCCAGCTGTAATCGAAATAGGCCGAGAAGCCTTCTTCTTTGCAGCGCTTTTCGTAGATTTCACGCCATGCAGGGTCATCGGTATTTTCAGGCTCATAATTGGCAGTGTCCATATAGTTCACGCCACAGGCAAGGCAGGCTTCCATGATGGAAAGATCCTGATAGGGAAGTGCGATGTTCATTACCAGATCAGGCTTATATTCTTTGATCAAAGCCTCTACATCGCTCACATTATCGGCATCCACACGGGCCGTGGTGATCACGGTTTTGGTGTTGGGGCGCAGCTGCTCTGCCAGCTTTTCGCAGTTTTCACGATGACGGCTAGCGATGCAGATCTCCTCGAAAACCTCGCTGCAGCTGCAGCACTTATGAATTGCAACGCTTGCCACGGCGCCGCAGCCAATAATTAAAACTCTTGCCATTTCATTTATCCTCCCAAATTGTTTGTTTTTAAATGAATTATTTCAAAATTGCCAGCATCAGCTCACGCACAACTTTTCCGGCAATCGCTGTAGAAGCACCTGTCTGATCCAAAATAGGGCACAGCTCGTTTACATCTGCAGCAACCACATTTCCACTGCAAACTGTGCGGATCGCTTCCAGCAGCTGCATAAAATCCACACCGCCAGCCTCGGGGGTGCCGGTTCCGGGAAAGCACGAGGGATCCAACACATCCAGATCAATGGTAAAATAAATCGGCGCATTCTGGAGAGCTTTAACTGTTTCTTTCAATCCGTTTAAGTTAAATGGATGCAAATCCGTGTGCCCGGCGCGGGCAAACTTCCACTCGGCGCGTTCGCCGCTGCGAATACCAAATTGATGAATGCGCCCATCGCCTAAAATATCATGGCATCGGCGGATCACACAGGCGTGGCTGAGCTTTGCCCCCAGATAATCCTCCCGCAGATCGGTGTGCGCATCAAAATGAATGATGTGCAGATCAGGATACTTTTGCACGGCAGCACGCACGCTGCCCAATGTGACCAGATGTTCGCCGCCTAAAAGCAGCGGGATCTTCCCATCCTGCAAAATTTGTTCTGCTCGTCCTTGAATATCCTTTAGTGCCTGCTCACTACTGCCAAAGCACAATTCCAGATCACCGCTGTCCATAATAGCGTGGTCTTCCAGATCTTTATCCTGATAGGGGGAATAGGTTTCCAGACCAAAGCTTTCGTGGCGAATTGCCGAAGGGCCAAAGCGAGTGCCCGGGCGATAACTGGTGGTGCTGTCGAAGGGCGCACCGAAAATCACCAATTCGGCATCGGTGTAATCGCTGTCGCAACCGATAAAGGTTTCAATGTTTTTACTCAACATCCTTCAAAAACTCCTCCAGAAAAGCCGGCAGGTAAAACGCCCCTACATGCAGGCGTGTAGTATAATACCGGGTTTTGAGACCCAGCGCATTCCATGCGTCCTTGTTAAGATCATCGATCGGATGATACTTTTTGCTGGCAAAGCCAAACAGCCAGTAGCCCGCCGCATAGGTGGGAATGTGTGCCTGAAAAACACGGCTGATGGGGAAGGTTTCTGCTATGCGCTTGTGGCTGCGCTGCATGGCGTTTGCGTCCTCTGCATAGAACGGGCTGCCCTGCTGGTTGACCATGATGCCGTCATCACGCAGAGCCTTGTAACAGTTGCCGTAAAACTCCTTGGTGAACAGGCCTTCGGAAGGGCCGAAGGGATCGGTGGAATCCACCACGATCAGGTCATATTTATTTTCGCAGCGGCGAATGAATTTGAGCCCGTTCCCGGTGTAAATATGCACGCGCTCATCATCCAGTCGGCAAGCGTTGCCGGGCAGGTATTTGCGGCATACATCCAAAACCAGCGGATCCATTTCCACAAGATCGATGGATTCAATTCGGTCATATCGGGTCAATTCTTTGATTACGCCGCCGTCACCGGCGCCGATCACCAGCACGTTGCGAATGCCGGGATGCACGGCCATCGGCACATGCGCCATCATTTCATCGTAAATAAACTCATCGCGTTCAGTCAGCATGATATTGCCGTCCAGCGCCAATACCCGGCCGAATTCGCGGCTTTCAAACACATCGATCTGCTGATAGTCGCTCTGAACGGAGTACAGGTGTCTGTCCAAACGCAGAGAAAGCTTTACATCCGGGGTATGATTTTCACTAAACCAAAGTTCCATTCCCATTTTACCTCAGTACATTCAAGTGTTCGATTTCCGGGTCTTCCGGGCCGGTCATGCTGCAGCCCTTGGCCTTGGCGTATTCAATATAATCCAAGATATCCTTGGTGATGCGTTCGCCAGGAGCCAAAATAGGAATTCCCGGGGGATAGCACATTACGAATTCACTGCACACGCAGCCCACGCTCTCACGCAGGGGCAAGCTGATTTTTTCGGCATAGAAGGCATCCTGCGGGCTGGCAACCACCTGCGGTTCAATGTATTCCTGCGACATCAAACCGGTTTTTTCTTTTTCATACAAGCGGCGGATCTCGGCCAGGGCGCTCACCAACCGTTCCACTTCCTGCAGGCGATCTCCAATGGAAAGATAGGCCAAGATATTTCCCAGATCGCCAAATTCGATCTGGATATCATATTCATCGCGTAAGAGATCGTATACTTCAATGCCGGCAAGGCCGATATCCAGTGTGTGGATCGAAAGCTTAGTAGGATCAAAGTCAAAAATAGAATCTCCGTTGACAAGCTCTTTGCCCAATGCATAGTAGCCGCCCACATAATTGATCTCTTCGCGCGCATACTGGGCAAGATCTGTTACATGAGCAAACACCTGACGGCCGCGCAGTGCCAGATTGCGGCGGCTGATATCCAGGCTGCTCATCAAAAGATAACTGCCGGACGTGGTTTGTGTAAGATTGATGATCTGCCGCACATAACCTGCATGGATGTTGGGGCCAGCCAGCAAAAAGCTGCTTTGCGTAAGGCTGCCGCCGCTTTTATGCATACTCACGGCAGCCATATCGGCCCCGGCGGCCATAGCCGAAACCGGTAAGCCTTCACCAAAATAAAAGTGGGTTCCGTGGGCTTCATCGGCAAGACACAGCATTCCGTGAGAATGTGCCAGCTCCACAATCGTTCGCAGGTCGCTGCAAATTCCATAATAAGTAGGATTGTTGACGAGAACTGCCACCGCATTGGGATGCTCTTCAATGGCTTTTTTTACCTGCTCCACCTTCATGCCAAGGGGAATCCCCAGCCGTTCATCCACATCCGGATTCACATACACCGGAATGGCACCGCACAACACCAAGGCGTTGATCACACTGCGGTGCACATTTCTGGGCAAAATAATCTCATCACCGCGTTTACAGGCCGTAAGCACCATGCTTTGCACGGCACTTGTGGTGCCGCCCACCATCAAAAAAGCACTTGCTGCATGAAAAGCATCCGCAGCCAGCTCTTCCGCCTGGCGGATCACGGAAACCGGATGACAAAGATTGTCCAGCGGTTTCATGCTGTTTACATCTACGCCCACACACTGCTGGCCCAAAAAAGCGGCCAATTCGGGGTTTCCGCGCCCGCGCTTATGACCGGGCACATCAAAGGGCACCACACGCATTTTGCGGAAAGCCTCCAGCGCTTCATAAATAGGCGCACAGTTTTGATCTAATTTCATCATAGCTTTTCCAAGCACCACCATTCTATTTTTCCAAAAAGGCAAAAAAAATAAACGCAGGGAAGTGCGCACACAGCAGCGCAAACCTTGCGTTTTGATTTTCCTTTATAAGCCCCTTTACGAAATGGCATGCGGAAAAAGCCTTTAATACCAACGGGACGAACCGCGACAAGGAAATTTCAATGGCATCAGAGTCTATATAGCAAATATCACTTTTACTACTCTTATTGACCGTTTCACAAGTTTTGCGTGCCTACTGCACACCGGTTATAAAGTAACCAACTCATAAAATTTGAGCTTTTAACTCAATCAATAATGGCAGAAAACTTCTGCCCCTCGGCAGTGGACCCGGCTGTCCGTATGGCCTCGGCTCTCATAGAAGAATCCTGAAAAGGGGAATGAGAGCGGTCCTTGAGATATTGCAGGAAAGACTCTGAAAGGGATGTTCTTTCCATATCACAAATTTATGTTATCACTTTTTGTTAAGCACTGTCAATATGAAAATGAAAATTTATTTTAATGCTATGGCAGCCAAAGCGTCAGTCACACAGCTTATGTAATAAAAATACTTTTCCGGTCGATAAAAAACAAATTAAGCTCTCTATAAGTGCTCTAAAAGATATGTTTTTTATTTAATGCAGCAGCTATCTGGCAAGGCTGCTTGACATAGGGGAAGCGAAGTGGTATTCTTATAAAACGCACATACTACTTCGCTAAATGCCTAAATTTAGCGAAACGACCCTGTTTCGCTACAATTATCATTTGGCGAAGTAGTGGCCGGACGCCGCTCCTTGCAAAAAAATGCGAGGGGCGGCGCTTTTTTTCTGTCCCGGAAAGGACGAACTTATGATTAAAACAGTAGCATTAGCCGTGAAGCCGGAGAAATTCCGCGACAAACAGACCGGGCGTGAAACGGCCCTTTGGAAGGTGTTTGTGCTGGCTGATGATGGGGAAGTGGGCGCGATCTACAGCGCAAACCCTGTGCAGCCCGGCAATGAAATCTTGCTGGGCACAACTTGCAAGGAAGGCAAGTTGCGCCTTAAGCTGCACCGACCGGTGGCCGAAGTGATGGCCCAGAAGGACAAGGAGTAAAGCCGTTGACACGCTAAGGGGCTACGCCCTTAGCGTGTCAGTGTCAGTGTCAGAAAGGTGGAAAAAAATGGCAATTAGGAGCAGACAGTGTATGTTGGTGTTGTATCCGGAGAGCCAGAGCGAGGCCATAGCCTACGCACAGGAGCATTGGCCGTGCGCGTGGGCTTTGCACGATTTGGATGTGGATGAAGACGGGGTAATCAAGAAGCCCCACGTGCATTTCGTGTGCAACTTCCCCAATGCCCGGAGCTTTTCAGGCATAGCAAAGGAACTTGGGGTGAGCGAGGCAACCGTGAACCGGTGTAACAGCCTTTGGGGAGCTTGGCAGTATCTTACGCATGAGCAGAATCCGGACAAGTACCACTACAGCAGGGAGATAATAGGGACTCACAATTTCGAGGCCCCGAACCCAGACGGGGGACAGGGCAATGACGAGCCGACACAGGTAGCGGCGCTGCTGACCATGCCGTGCATGCCGACTACGCGCCAGATGGCCCGGTGGGCCTTTGAGCATGGCTGCTGGAAAAGTTTTAAAGAAAATTACGCGATGTGGCGCGATATTAACAACGAACAAAAAGACGCAAAAAAATACGGGGTGAGTTATGATGATTAGTGCAGCACAGTATGAGGCAATGGAGGAATTTGCCGTTCGTAGTGACGATTATGCTCGGGTTTTGGAGGATGTGGTAGCCATGATGGGCTTCGAGCGCATGATGGAGATACACGACGGTGACCAGATTGGGCGCTGGGCCTCGGTACGGGTGGCCGAATGCTTGGCGCGAGTGCGCGAGAAGATGGCACGGTATGCCCGCGAGGTTGAGGCCCGAACCGGGCCGCGCGCGGATGATGCCGAAAAATCGAGTTGCGAAAAGCAGGAAAGGGGACTGGTGCGCTGATGGCCCGTGCGGATTGGCTTGATGCCCCGGCCATGGGGCACTTACTCGCGGCACTGATGCCCGCAAACCGGCTCGTGCTGATGGTGCAGCTGCAGACCGGGCTGCGCTGCGGAGATGTGCTAAGACTGCGCCGTGCCGACTTGGAAAAGGGGCAGCGTTTCACGGTGCGAGAGGAAAAGACGGGCAAGGGGCGGCGCGTGTACCTGCCGAAGGAGCTGCATGCCCGCCTGATGGCCCAGTGTGGCCGCTGGTGGGTGTTTGAGCATCGGACAGACCCCCACAAGCACCGCACCCGAGCAGCCGTCTACAAGGACTTGCAGCGGGCTGCTGCTGCGTTTCGCCGAAGCGGCATTGTGCCCCGTGGGGCCCATGTGGGCACGCATACGGCCCGCAAAATGTGGGCTGTGGATGAGTACCAGCGCAGTGACCTTGCTGCCGTGCAACGCAAGATGAACCACACCAGCCCGGAAATTACCATGCTGTATGCCTTGGCGGATAGCCTGTCAGCCAGCACAAACGCCCCCCCTATTGGCCGAACCCGCGCGGGAGCGCGGGCCGGGAGCCGGGGAGCGAAAGCCCCCGGGGCCCGGAAGACCCGACCGGCAGAACGCGGCAGCACCAGAGCCAGAGGCAGGGCGCTGCGTGAGCGCGAATAAGCGGGCGCAGCCACGCTTTAAGCCCCCCGCAGGGATAAAAGCCCCCAGGGGGGGGCAAGCCCGCGCAGCGGGCGAGAGGGGGGCAAAGCGGGCGGCGGCAAAAAAAGAGATTTTTGCCGCCGCAGGCGTTTGAGATGAATGGCCCGGCTGGCGCTGTAGCGAGGCGATAGCCCGAGCGGAATGCGCCAACCCCGGCGAGGCCGGGACTGCTTGACGCCCCGAGGGGGGGAGCCGACGCCGGGCAATGCAAGGGGGCTGCTTGCAGCCGGGCGCATTTGCGCCCCTTGCCCTTGCATTGGCTGGCAGGAGAGCGGGGGGGAGTTTATGCGCGGCGGCCCCAGAACC
>ERZ1035001.235-NODE-235-length-33905-cov-6.893058_pt1 | contig 33905 bp, 26 predicted proteins | sample MGYA00520685_ERZ1035001 | MGnify/ENA primary metagenome ERZ1035001 (study PRJEB33766, sample SAMN09781749) | gut metagenome | biome: gut microbiome | host: Homo sapiens | place: Madagascar | study: EMG produced TPA metagenomics assembly of the PRJNA485056 data set... | reverse complement strand
ACCGTTGGCAGATTCTACCGCGAAAACGATAGCACCAGGCAACACAATCGAAGTAACAATGATCGCGTAGATATCGAGGCGCCATGGACGAAGAGCTTGATTACCTATGGGAGACTCTGGGCCTCGAAATCACTGCTGACCTTTGGCCCGAACGGGACAAAATCCATCCCACACTGCGTCCCGCCATCACGGTGATGCAGGCAAACTACCGCCGCGCCTCATTTTTAATCATGCGGACGTCATGGCATGCGGCGCTCCCCGACCTCAAGCGCATCCAGGCAAGCCTCGTCAAGCTGTCCGGCATGCCGACCGTCATATCCGAGACAAACCTGGAGCGGCGGCAGCGCGAGCGCCTGCAGCGGCAACGGATTCCGTTTATCTGCCCCGGCATTCAGGCATACCTGCCCTTTATGGACGAAGAGTACTGGAGCGACACGCCCGACAAGCACGTAAAGATCTACGACCCACACGAATGGGCGCAGCTGGAAGACTGACTGGGGCAGGCCCGCCGGCGGAAAGTGCGTCCCAGATTTCAAGCTCAAACTGGGGCGCAGTTTCCCGTCGAGCCCTCAACCGGAAACCGTGTCCCAGAATCAGCGCTCGAAACGGGATGTCATTTCCGATAGAGCTCTCAACCGGAAAGCACATCCCAGAATCAGCACTCGAAACGGGACGCGCTTTCCGCAGCCGCTACAGCAACGCCTCGGCCCAAGCCGCTTCCCTAAAGCCGGGGATCGCAAAGTCGTCGCCCACCAGCAGCGGACGCTTGACCAGCATGCCATCGGTCGCCAGCAGCTCGTAGCACTCCTGATCCGTCATTCCTGCGTCCAGGCGCGCCTTCAGGCCCAGCTCTCGATATTTCATGCCCGACGAGTTAAAGAAGCGCCGCACCGGCAGCCCCGAACGAGCAATCCAGGTCGCAAGTTCATCGGCCGTGGGATTGTCCGTAACGATATCGCGGTCGACATACTCGACCCCATGCTCGTCCAACCACGCCTTGGCCTTTTTACAGGTCGAACACTTGGGATATTCAACAAACAGTACGGTCATGGAAATCCTCCGAATACAGATCGGCCAACACAGGCACACGCCATACGGGGCGCCTTCGTATGATGGGCAAATTGTAGCCCACGGGTCACACGCTAAACGAACCGTACCCCGAATCCACGCTTGATGAACGGCAGCAGCTCCATTGCCTCGGGCGTGATGCGGCCCGCAACGTTCATGCGCTCGTCGCCGGGAAGATCAACCCGCGCAATCTCAAGCTCGCCTTCGTAGCGCCCATAGCCGCTATTGCTCACAGCGATCGACCCCGCCTTTCGCGGCAGGCCGGCACCGGCATCCGTCGGCACGGAATCCGGTTTAAGCGTCGTACGCGACTCCTGAGACCTAAAGATGAGGGTGCTCGAATCGGGCCGGTCGTGATGAATCTGCCCACGTACATAGGTATAGCCGGACTCAAGCTCGCATTTCAGGTCCACGTATCCGGCGGAAACTTGAGCAAACTGCGCCCAACCCGCATCCGAAAGATCGGGGTCGCCGACCAAAACAATGTCGCAATCGGCGCCATGTGCGAGCTCAAGCATGTTGAGGACAACCTTTGACGCGCGACCGCGCTGCGCCTCAACCGTCGGCAGTCCTTCGAATACCGGCCCGCGAACGTTGGCATCACCCGGCACAAAAGCCATGATTTCGAAGCCAAGCGTCGCAAGACGAAGATTCGTCCGAGCAATGTCCTCCAGAGCTAAACCGGTATAAGGCTTGGGATAAAAATTGTGGCAGGCGGCAAAACGAGTCACATCGGCACCAGCTTCTCGCCACGATGCGATTTCATCAGAACTCACCGTCGATGCATTAACCACAATGCGAAATACACCGGACAGCTCCGCGACCCGCTGGGCACTAAAGCCATAATCCAAGCGCAGGTACTCCAGTCCCAGATCACGCAAGTCCTCCATGCGCTCAAGGCCCAGCAAATCGCACGTGCGCGGCCCCACATCGGCAATGAGCGCAATGCCGCGGGCGGAAAGCAGCGACAGCACCTGAGGGACCTTATCGGCATACGCCGCTCCCCCATCCTCGGGAATATGCAGCGAGGTAAACGCATAGCGTGCACCCGCCGCGGCACCACGCTCAATCGTCCGCTCAATATCCTGCAGAGGGCTGGAAAGATAAATCGAAATACCCGTTTTCACGCTTCAACGCTCCTTTAAAAAAGGCCGGCGGAGCAGTTAGCCCCGCCGGCACAACCATAGCATCAAGAGCCCTGCGGCACGTCAAGACGCTCGAATGACATAGCGCGCAGCATCAGGCTACTCGCCAAAGAACTCGTTGATCTTCTGCTCGTCCACGCCAAAGAACCACGTCAGGACAAAGCCGGCGACATAGGCAAGCAGCATAGCGGCAACGTAGCCGAGCTGCTGACCAGGAACGACGATCAACAGGCCAAACAGACCGGAAACACCCTGGGAAACCGTGCCGATGTGAAGCAGCGCTGCAAGCGCGCCGCCAAATCCGGCACCCAGGCAGGCCGTCACAAACGGACGAACGAGCGGCAGCGTAACGGCATACATCAGAGGCTCGCCCACGCCCAGGATGCCAACGGGGATGGACTCGGCGACATACTTCTTGAGCTTGGCGTTCTTGGTCTTAAAGTACAGCGCCAAACCGGCACCGACCTGGCCGCCGCCAGCCATCATAAGGATGGGCAGCAGGTAATTGATGCCCTTGGTAGCGCCGTCGGGATCGTTGAGCATAGCGTGGATCGGCGTGAGCGCCTGATGCAGGCCGACGGACACCAGCGGCAAGAAGCCTGCCGACAGGATATAGCCGCCCAGGACGCCCAGCTTCTCGAAGATAAAGGTGAGGACGCTAAAGATCGCGGCCGTCAGCCAAGCGCCAACCGGCTGGATGACAAGCATCAGAGCAAAGGCGCCGATGATGAGCACCAGCAGCGGGGACAGGAACGTATCGAGCGCGTTGGGCATGACCTTGCGAATCTGACGCTCCATCCAGGCGAAAAACGCACCAGCGATGAGAGCCGCGATCATACCGCCCGCTGCGGGGTTGTACTGCGCATTGGTGAGCGGCAGCAGAATGGCAGTGGCAGGATCAGCAGCGCCAGGCGCAAGCAGGGGCATGGCGCTGTTGGCGATGCACATCATGCCGGCGATACCGCCCAGTGCAGCGGAGCCACCAAACTCGCGCGCTGCGTTATAGCCCACCAAAATGGGCAGATAGGCGAAGAGGGCCCAACCCATGGAGCGAATGCCCTGATACCACCACTCGCCCGCAAGCGCACCCGCCGTCGAGACATTGATGACGTTGCAGATACCGTTAATGAGGCCAGCCGCAATGATGCCGGGAAGCAGGGCGACGAAGACGTTGGAAATCTTCTTAAGGAAGGCCTGAACCGGTTTGGACTCGTACTTGGCCTTCTGCGCGGCCTTGTTTGTGGCCGCAGCGTCAACTACGCTCTCGTCAGCAACGCCTTTCGCAAGGCCGGTGAGCTTGGAGAATTCCTCGAGCACCTTATTCACCTTGCCCGGACCCAGCACGATCTGCATCGTGTCGTCCTCGACCAGGCCCATCACGCCGTCGAGTGCCTTAATACCCTCCGTGTCAACGTTGCTCGTGTCTTTGACGGTCACGCGCAGGCGCGTCATGCACGCCGCGTTTGCGAGCACGTTGTCTTTACCGCCCAAAAGATCCAGCAGCTTTTGAGCCAGCTCTTTGTTCGTCATAACTCCTCCTTGTATTGGGTATCTCTTCTTGATGTCATATCTACTCACGCCGTGCACCTATTGGGCATCGGCATTGCTCTTCTCATGGCCCCTCACCGCAGCACGGACATGGCCGCGCGCCCGCTCAAGAGCTACCGCAGCCTGCTCGGCATCGCAGTCCAGCAGCACCGAGACAATAGCGGTTTTTACGTGGCCGCCGGCATCTGCAAGCGCCTGAACAGCGCGCTCGCGCGTGCAGCCGGTCGCCTCCATCACGATGTTCTGGCCGCGCACCACCAACTTCTCGTTCGTCTGCTGTACATCGACCATCAGGTTTTGGTACACCTTGCCAATCTTGACCATGGCACCGGTCGAAATCATATTGAGAATGAGCTTTTGGACCGTTCCCGCTTTGAGCCTCGTTGAGCCGGTCAGCACCTCGGGACCGGGCACAGGCTCAATGGCAAGATCCGCGCTCTCCCCGATCTTCGACCCTTGGTTACAGGCAATTGCGATGGTCTTGCACCCAGTTGCTTTGGCGTACACAAGGCCGCCCACCACATAGGGAGTACGACCGCTTGCCGCCAGGCCAACGACAAGATCCTTATCCGAGAGTCCACGCTCCCGCAGGTCGCTCGCGCCAAGCTCCTCGCTGTCTTCGGCGCCTTCGACGGCCTTGATAAACGCCGTCTCGCCTCCGGCAATGAGCCCGACGATCAGATCGGGTGACACGCCAAACGTGGGCGGACACTCCGAAGCGTCGAGTACGCCCAGACGACCGCTGGTGCCTGCGCCCATGTAAAAGACGCGCCCGCCGCGCTCGAGTGCCTCAGCAGCCCAGTCGATTGCTGTGGCAACCTGGGGCAACACTTTCGTGACCGACTGGACGGCACGAAGATCCTCATCGTTCATCGTCGTGACGATTTGCAGCGATGTCATCGTATCGAGGTCCATTGACCTAAGATTGCGCTGTTCAGTCGTGAATTTTGTTAAATCGAGCATTTCATTCACCTCATCTTTCCTGTTTCTCGATGTAGTTTTGCTTAATGACATGCGTCGCCCGCTCGTAGTCGCTGGCAACGTAAGCAGCGTACAGGGCATCGACAACCATAAGCTGGGCCATACGCGAGGCCATGGCACCGCTGCGGACCAAGGGCTCGCTTGCAGCAACGCCGAGCACGGCATCGGCCATGGTGGCAAGCTTGGACGATCCATCTACTTTGGTAACGGCCACAACGAGACAGTTGTGACGTTGAGCCTCAGCAGTGCAGTCCAGCACCTCTTGCGTCAAGCCCGAGTAGCTAAAGGCGATTGCCATATCGCCCTCATGCATGTTCTTGGCACACAAGAGCTGATCATGCCAGTCGTCGTACAGATGGCACTCTTTGTCGACACGCATGAGCTTTTGCGCCAGATCGTGCGCGACCAAACGAGAGGCACCGATACCGAACAGATTGACCGCGCGTGCCCGCTTAAGATAGGCCGCACATCGCTCCAAGACGGTGTAATCGAGCGTTCGCGCCGTCGCTTCGATCGTGCGCACGTTGCTTTTCATCACCTTCCCCACGATACGTTCGACGCTGTCATCCATGGAGATGTCCTCGAGGGCAACGTCTTTCTTGTCACCCAAGAGCGCCAGCTCGGCAATCAGTTCGCGCTGGAACTCCTTGTAGCCCGCAAAACCCAAGCGCTTGCAAAAGCGCAAAATGCTCGAGGGCGAGGAGAACGTGGCATCGGCAAGACCGCGGACGGACAGCCCGACCACCTCGTGCGGATGAGCGCTTACATATGCGATGACATTGCGTTCCGCCGGGCTCGCGCTGAGCTCACGCTCGCGAAGCCGCAAAAGCAATCCGTTTGTCATCTCAAACACCTCCGTTGAGAAGAATTAAAGACCAACGAACGATTCGTACCGGATATAAACAGCTTTTACGGTACATTGTGCCGCATCGTGGCGCACAAAGGGCGAGCGTTCTACCGCTCGCCTCTCAAATCCGACCGCTCGGAAATACGCGCGACACAAAATAATTCAACAAGGTCGCATTATCAGAAACGGGTTTGTTACCGGCTAGCGCCTCGCATGGGCGCCGATCGGCCGAGTCGCATGGCGCACCAACGCCGCTGCCAACAATACCAACAGCATCGCGGTAACATAGCCCGCAGCATCGAATCCTAAATCGATAACGTCGAAATGCCTGCCGGGAACAAAGATCTTATGTACCTGATCGCCAACGGAGCAGGCGGCGCAAAAGGAGTGTAGTCTAAATAGCAGTGTCGTTGTAGCAAAATTTGAATCGCAACAGGAAGCGCCAAAGCGACGCAAACCCCTACCCCGCCTCGCGCATCCAGCGATCGAACGTCCCCACGCACACGCCCAGGCACTTTGCTGCCTGGCTGCGGGTAATATCGCCCGCCTCATAGCTATCGCGTACCAGATCAAACTGAGGAGGACACGGCTTGCGAGGTCGACCGAAACGAACCCCTCGCGCCCGCGCCGCTGCAATTCCCTCCGCTTGGCGCCGATGGATATTCTCGCGCTCCACCTGCGCCACGTAGCTCAGCAGTTGCAGCACAATATCGGCAATCAGGGTATTGGTCACATCCGGCGTGCCGCTTGCCCTGGCGCGCGTGTCAAGCAATGGCATGTCCAACACCACAATGGCAACCCCGAGCTCCTTGGTAATGCGTCGCCATTCCTCAAGAATCTCGGAGTAATTACGGCCAAGTCGGTCGATAGAAAGCACCACCAGCACGTCCCCGTCTCCCAGGATGTGCAGCAGCTCGCGATACCGCGGTCGATCGAAGTCTTTGCCGCTCGCATGGTCGGCAAAGATATTCGCCGGTTCCACGCCATAGGCGCCCAGCGCATCCAGCTGCCGATTCAGATTTTGATCACGCGAGCTCACCCGCGCATACCCGTACACCGTTGTCATCTCATCCCCGCTCTCTCGTAAACCTCCCAAAAAGGGACAGGTTTATTTTGGTAGGTTTTATCTCCCCTATAGCAGGCGGAAGACGCAAGCGCGCGAGCGGAAAGACGACTGAGCCGGCACAAAAAAGGCGGCCCCAAAAGACCGCCCCGTTCTCTATGAATCACCAGATTCCGGCTAATGAATAAGCCTGAAATCCAAGTGCCCGCGCGTGGTGTTGACGCGCGAGACCTCGATGATCACGCGCTGCCCCAGCTCGTAGCGAGTCCCCGTGTCGGCACCCGTGAGCGTGAGCGCGTCCTCATCAAACTCAAACCACTCGTTGCCCAGACTCTTGATCGAAACCAAACCCTCAACCTGTGTCAGATCAAGGCGCACAAAGAGGCCCATGCTGCTGACCCACGAAATCGTTCCGGCGTAGCGCTCACCCAGGCGATCCTCGTAATACTGGGCGATCTTGATCTTTTGCGTCGCATGGCTGGCGGCGTCGGCCGCACGCTCGGCATCGCTGCACGCGCGGCAGATTTGCGGCAGGATGCGCGGCAGGGACTCGCGACCCTTACCGATCAGCCGCGGCGTACGCACCAAGGCGTCCTTGCCGCCCAGCTGCTCGTATGCCAGCTGCAGCTTGAGTACGCGATGCACCACCAGGTCGGGATAGCGGCGAATGGGACTCGTAAAGTGGCAATAGCACGGCGCGGCAAGTGCAAAGTGACCCTCGTTGCGCGGCTTGTACAGTGCGCGCTGCATACTGCGCAGTAGCAACGTGTTGACGAGCGGCGCGTTGGCCGTACCGGCTGCGGCATCAACCGCCGCCTGCAGCTCGTCGGGGCTTCCCAGAGCAATGCCTGCCGCGCGACGGTCATCGATGATACCCAGCTGTGCCAGCGCCACGGCGGCACCGTGCAGGCTGTCGGGGCTGGGATCGTCGTGCACGCGATAGCAGGCCTCGATATCGCGGTCGGCCAGCCACTCCGCCACGCACTCGTTGGCCAGCAGCATGGCTTCCTCAATCAGCGACGTGGCGCACGAGCGCTCACGGGCCACGATCTGCACGGGCACACCGTCCTCGTCCAACAGCGCACGGATCTCGGCCGTATCAAAGTCGACCGAACCGCGTGCGCGACGAATACGACGGCGAAGCTCGGCGAGCTCGTTGGCGGCTACGAGGAAATCCCCCAAGTCGACGTTATAGCCGCGGGCGGTTTCCTCGCACGCAAGCCCGCGCCCGAGCGCTTCCTCGCGCGAGGCTTCAACCGCAGCAACATCCTCGGCGGCGCCCTCCAGCACCGAATACTCCACCGCACCGGCACGTACCAGCAGCGCCTCGGCGCCGTCGTAGTCCATGCGCACGCGCGAGCGGATCACACTGGGATAGGGATCGTAATGGCGCACGCGACCCTGCGCGTCGAGCTCAATGTCGACGGTAAACGCCAAGCGGTCCTCGTCGGGACGCAGCGAGCACAAATCGTTCGACAGGCGCTCGGGCAACATGGGCAGCACGCGATCGGCAAGATACACCGACGTCGTGCGATGGCGAGCTTCCAGATCGATATGTCCGTCCCAGGCGACATAGTGCGAAACGTCGGCAATATGGACACCCAGCTTGTAGCCACCCTCGGGCGTGCGCTCCAGCGAAATGGCGTCGTCAAAGTCGCGCGCGTCGACCGGGTCAATCGTAATGACAAAGCGGTCGCGCAGGTCGCGGCGGAGCGGGTCCTTGAGCGCCGAGGCCACATCGAGCGAAAGTGCCTCGGCCTCGGCTAGCGCGGCCTCGGGATACGTATCGGTATAGCCATAGCGCGCCATCACATACTGAACGCCCAAATCGTGCGCATCATCGCCGCCAATACGGCGCTCGATCGTCACGGTGCCCGATTCCAGACGCGTCGGATATGTCAGAATGCGCGCGACGACCGCATCGCCCGGATGAACACCCAAGCGCTCCGCCGAGGTGTCCTCCGGCAGAATAAAGAAATCGGCCTTAAGGCGAGAATCAAGCGGCTCGATCACCCCGAGCGGGCCGGCGGTCTGGTACGTGCCCACCACACTAATGGCCGCACGCTCGACGACGCCCTCGATTACGGCGCGTCGCTCGCCATGCGGGCTGTTCTTAATACTTACGGCAACGGTATCGCCGTCCATAATCTCGCGCTTGCCGCGGCCCATGACCTTGTAGTCGCCGTTTTCGGTTACAACGTAGGCGCTATGCTCATGGAGCTGCACGCGTCCGGTCAGACTCGGGCGACGCTCGCTGCGCACCGGCCCGCGCTTATTGCGAGCTCCACGCTTATGCTTGTTATTGCGCCCCATGGCGCCTCCTTACTATCGATGGCCGCTTACACCCCAAGAGTCTACCCAAATGATCACTAGGGGACAAAAAACGGGCCGCCCCCAAAAGAGACGACCCGTTGAAGGAACGAATTCCAAGCACGCCTACACGCGCAGATAGCGGCGCATGGCGATGGCGGAACCAAAGAGACCGATAATGACGCCGACCAGAATCAGCGCGGCGTAGGTCACCAGATAGTACTGCATCGGCAGCACAAACGACATCCAGCCGATGCTCTCCTGCAGACGCGGAACCATCAGGTTACGCAGCAGCTCCAGCACGCCGATGGAAAGCAGCGAGCCCAAAATGGCCTGCAGCACGCCCTCGGTAATGAACGGCCCGCGAATGAAGCCGTTGCTTGCGCCCACCAGACGCATGATCGCGATCTCACGACGACGCGCCGTAATGGACAGGCGAATCGTGTTGTTGATAAAGATGAACGCGATAAAGGTCAGCAGGCCGACGAGCACCACAGCAGCGATACGGATGTAGTTCGTCACCTGGAACAGGCGGCTCACTTCCTCCTGGCCGTACAGAACGCTCGCGTTAACGTCGCCGTCGTCCGCGATCTTCTGAAAATCGGCGTTCTTCTTGAGCTTCTGGGCCGTGCTCTCGACCATGGACGGATCGTCCATCTCGATGGCAAACGAAGCCGGCAGTGGGTTCTGACCGTCGAGCGCGCTCATGGTAGCGTCGGCGTTACCCGACATCTTGCTCGTGTACTCGGCCAGTGCGTCGTCCTTGTCCTTGTACGTCACGGACTTGACGTTGCTCCACGTCTTGAGCTCGGCCTCAAAGGCCTGAACATCTGCCTGGTCGGCGTCATCGCTAATAAAGGCGTTGATGACGACCTGATCCTCGACGGTGCCGATCACGGAGTTCAGCATCGCGGAACCCATAATGAACAGGCCGATGATAAACAGCGAAAGGAAAATCGTGATGACGGCGCCGAGCGAGGTGGTCCAGTTACGGAAGAAGTGGCTGATTGCCTCTTTGAGCGAGTAACCCACGTTAGTTGGTGCCATAGTTACCGTAACCTCCCCTCTCCTGGTCGCGGATTACGTGGCCGCCCTCGAGGGCGATCACGCGACGGTGCATGCTATCGACCATCTCGCGGTCGTGCGTAGCGACGATCACGGTGGTACCGGTGCGGTTAATGCGCTCGAGCAGCTTCATGATGCCCAGCGAAATCGCCGGATCGAGGTTGCCCGTGGGTTCGTCGCAGATAAGCAGCGGCGGGCGGTTGACCATAGCGCGGGCAACGGCCACGCGCTGCTGCTCGCCACCGGAAAGCTGATCGGGAAGCGAGTCCATCTGGTCGGCCAGACCGACCAGACGCAGCACCTCGGGCACCTGGCTGCGGATGACGCCCTTGGGCTTACCGATGCACTGCAGGGCAAACGCCACGTTTTCGTAGGCGGTCTTTTGCGGCAGGAGCTTAAAGTCCTGGAACACGGCGCCAATCTGACGACGCAGAAACGGGACCTTGCGGTTCTTGATCTTCATGAGATCCTGGCCGGCGACCAAAATGCGACCGCTTGTGGGCTTGACGTCGCGGTTGAGCGTCGACAGCAGCGTGGTCTTACCCGAGCCGGAGTGACCGACCAAAAAGACGAACTCGCCCGGATAGATCTCGATGTTGATGTCGTCGAGTGCGGGCTTGTTGGGCTGCGCCGGATAGATCTTGGTGACGTGCTCCATAAGGATGACGGGCTCGACACCGGCCTGTTTGGCCATCTTTTTGCGGCTGACCTGCGGGTCGATGGGCGCAAACACCGACGTGAAGTCGGGGTTGTTGAGCGCGTTGTCGAGGCTTGCGACCTCGGCGGCCTGATCGCGCTCGACCACGGGAGCCGCAGGCTGCGTGGGGTCGGGAATGCCGGCAAAAAGACCGGACTGCGCGGGCTGCGGCGCGGGAGCCGAAGGGGCCATGGGATCGGGGATGCCGGCCATGGTAGGCTGCGGCGTGGCGGCGCTCGTCTGAGGCTGAGCCACGCGGGCGGTCACCGTCTGAACGGGCTCAAAGCCAGCCGTGCCGGAAAGCGCAACATCGTTGTTAGGGTTGTAGGCAAAGGGATCTGCCGCCGGCTGTGCCTGATCTGCCGGCTGTACGGGGATCGGGCTAAACAGCTGATCCTCTGAATCCGGGGTGGCGAAACGACTGCCCGCGACGCTCGGCTGCGTCTTGGGGGCTTCATCGCCCGCACCGGAGGTACGGAAGTGGTTACCCACTGGTGCTCCTTATCGTCGTGCGTTTAAACTACATGAGCGCTTTGTATTTTAGCAGCATTGCCTTTGCTGCACATAAGAAGCATGGCGGGCTTTGGGATCCGTCCGGCCGTGCGCAGGGTTACCTCCCAAATCGTCCTCGGACATGTCGGAGCCCCCGCTGCGCGCTTCGCGCTGCGGGGGCTCCTCCGTCCTGCGGAAAGATTTGGGAGGTAACTCTGCGCACGGCCTGCGGCTACTATGGGGCCGGCGCATCTACCTTGTGATGCTGTGCATACAAAGTTGGGAGGGTCTGAATTGCACTTTGTCGTGCTGGGCTCCTATCCCAATAGAAACCCCGCTTGATACGACCTCTTTAGAAGTTGCGGTGAGATAGGGACTGTTTTAGCAGTTAAAAGCCCTAATCAGTCCCTATTTCACCGCAACTTATATTGGGGCGCATTGTTGCGCAACTTTGGTTAGGGACATCGCTTTACAGTTGAGCTAGATGGATGGTTCTAGGCTTGCTGGAGGTTGATATGGTTTGTCCTTATTGTGGTGCTGAGCTTGCTGATGAGGCTCGGTTTTGCGTGGGATGCGGGGCTGCACTTGACGGGACACAGGCTATGCCCGTAGCCGAGCCCGCGGTTGCGCCGGCACCTGTGGGTTCGCCCGCTCCCAGCAAGAAGCCCAAGAAGGGCATCGTGATTGCCATCGTCTGCACGGCGATACTTGTTGTTGGCGGGGGCGGCGGATTGGCGTACCACCTATATCAGCAGCATGTCCAGGAGCAGGAGCAGTATGAGTCAGCGCATTCCAAGCATGCGCTCGTGGTGAGTGTAAAGGCTGAAGGATGGGACACCGATAGCGGCGCTTCTCGTGTGCCGGTGCGCGTAAAGGGCAAGACGGTCGACGGAAAGAAGGTCGACAAGGTCGAATATGTCGCTTCCGACGGCTCGGGCATCAAGCTTATCCAGGGCAAGTACACGCTCAAGGCAGCCGGCTCCCCTATCGCCGCCGACGGCACCATCTACCAGGTGCCTTGTACAAAAGCCGAGCTCACGATCGACGACGTCTTTGCCAAGGGCGAAAAGATTGACCTGGGCGAACTCGCCGAGCAGGATTCGGTTTTGGACTTTACGCCCATCGATGCTGTCGACGTGACCGACGACGAGATCAACGACGCCGTGACACTCGCCATGGCATACAAGGGCAAGGACGCGCCCAACGTCGATGCGCTGCAACATGCCGCAACAAACCGCCGCAACACCGCCGTCGCCGCCAAGAAAGCCGCCGAAGAGGAAGCGGCGCGCCAGGCCGAGGAACAGCGCAAAGCCGCCGCACGCCACATCAAGGCCCAAACCTTCAGTGTCGACCTGCCCGAGTACTGGGATGGTAGGGTGACAGCAGAAGTCGACGGAGATGCGATAGGGCTGTACTCGACTGCCTTTCCAGATAAAGAGCTTGGATATCTTGCCATGAAAAATGAACCGTATGGAAACGCGGGAGATATCGAGTGCGGCCGTATTCGCGACATCAAGCTCGACGAAAACCATTATGTAAAACTAGTAATATATCGTTGGGCCTTTGATGTGGGGCAAGACCATTTATTAAAAGCTGCATATCGTCTTAACTTGTGTTCAGATGATGCCGCACGCGAGATAGTCGACCTCCAATCGTTGGGGACAATCTCCTACGACTCCATTCTTGCTGAAATAGTTGCGGCAAATGACCCTAATGTCGCAGCGGTATGCTGGCCAGACGACATCTTTGCCAATGCCCTCGCCCCGACCGTGAAGCTCCTCTAACCGTTCCTTCCCCCAAACACAAAGCCGGGGTGCCCCCACACGAAGGGCACCCCGGCTTATTTATTATCCAATGCGGGAACGGCGCTCAGGTCAAGGCCAACGCAAAACGTCTTAGGCCAAGAACTCCTTGGTGGTCGCCACGATGTTGGCGGCGTCCAGGCCGTACTTGTGCAGGAGCTCGGCACCCGGGCCGGACTCGCCGAAGGTGTCGTTGACGCCAATCTTCTTGAGCGGCGTCGGGCACTGCTCGCACAGAACATCGGCAACGGCGCTGCCCAGGCCACCGATCACGGAGTGCTCCTCGACGGTCACGACGTGGCCGGTCTTGATGGCGCTCTTGACGATCAGGTCGGCATCGATGGGCTTGATGGTGTGCATGTTGATGACCTCGGCATCGATGCCCTCGGCAGCAAGCTGCTCAGCGGCCTCGAGAGCCTCGCCGACCATCAGACCGCAGGCGATGATGGTGACGTCAGCGCCCTCGCGCATGACGATGCCCTTGCCCACCTCGAACTTGTAGGTCTCGGGGTCGTTGATGACCGGCGAGGCCAGACGGGCAAAGCGCATGTACACGGGGCCATCGCACTCGTAGGCGGCGCGCGTCACGGCGCGGGCCTCGACGTCGTCGGCGGGAACAATCACGGTCATGCCGGGGATAACGCGCATGAGGGCGATATCCTCGCAGCACTGGTGCGTGGCACCGTCCTCGCCCACCGAGATACCAGCGTGCGTGGCACCGATCTTAACGTTAAGGTGCGGATAGCCGATGGAGTTGCGGACCTGCTCAAAGGCGCGGCCAGCGGCAAACATGGCAAAGGTGCTCGCAAAGGCAACGCGGCCGGTGGTCGCGATACCGGCGGCAACACCCATCAGGTTGCTCTCGGCAATGCCTACATCGAAGAAGCGGTCGGGGCAGGCGGCCTTGAACTTGCCGGTCTGCGTGGCGGCAGCCAGGTCGGCGTCGAGGACCACAAAGTCATCGTGCTCGTTGGCGAGCTCGACGAGGGCCTCGCCGTAGCTTACGCGCGTGGCAATTTTCTTGACGTCTGCCATCCTAGAGCTCCTCTCCGGCGGCCGTGAGCTCTGCCATGGCCTGCTCAAACTGTTCATCGTTGGGGGCCTTACCGTGCCAACCCACCTGGTTCTCCATAAAGGAGACGCCCTTGCCCTTCGTGGTCTCGGCGATAATGGCGGTCGGCTGACCCTTGGTAGCGCGGGCCTCGGCAAAGGCGGCGCGGATCTGGTCGAAGTCGTTGCCGTCGGCGAGCTCCACCACATGGAACTTGAAGGCGCGGAACTTGTCGGCGAGCGGCATGGGGTCGTTGACCTCCTCAACGGGGCCGTCGATCTGCAGGCCGTTGTGGTCGACGATCACGCAGAGGTTATCGAGCTGCTGGTTGCCGGCAAACATGGCGGCCTCCCAGACCTGGCCCTCCTCGCTCTCGCCATCGCCCAGCAGGGCGTAGGTGCGATAGTCGTCGCCCCAGTGCTTGGCGGCAACGGCCATGCCCACGGCGGCGGAGATGCCCTGGCCGAGCGAACCGGTGGACATGTCAACGCCCGGGGTGTCGTTCATGTTGGGGTGACCCTGCAGATGGCTGCCGATGTGGCGCAGCGTCTCGAGATCCTCCTTGGGGAAGAACCCGCGCTCGGCAAGCACGGCGTACAGGCCAGGTGCGCAGTGACCCTTGGAAAGCACGAAACGATCGCGGTCGGCCTTGCGGGGGTCGGCCGGGTCGACGTTCATTTCCTCAAAGTACAGATAGGTCATGATGTCGGCAGCGCCGAGCGAACCGCCCGGATGGCCGGACTTGGCAGCGTGCACGCCGGTGACGATGCCCTTCCTTACCTCGTTGGCAACCTTTTTGAGCTCTTCGTCGCTCATTGTGCCTTCCTTTCATCCTCTTAAGACAAGATGCGCACGGCACGGAAAGGTAGTCCCAACACAGCCGCGATGCACGTACGCCATTCATTATGCTGGAAACTGATTGCTTTACCAGACTTTTTATCATTATTTGAGCAATTTAGCAGGCAGAACCGCTGATGAAACGGTTTATCAATGTGAACGTCTTTTGGATGGAACGCAGTCAGCCTACGCGTTAATGTCCTTGAAGCCCTCACCGAAGGTCTCCGTGACATCGGCCACCGTCACGATAGCATGCGGGTCGCGCTCACGCACAATGGTCTTGAGCGTATTGAGCTCGCGGCGGCTCACAATGACCATGATCACCGGCTTCTCGGCACCCGAGTACATGCCGGTCGCCCTAAACTTGGTGCAGCCGCGACCCAGGCCATACATGATGTCGGCCGCGATATCGGGAAACTTGTCCGAGATGATGAGCACCATACGACGCCTGTTGCCGCCGTCGACCACGGCATCGATCACGTAGCCGCTAATGACCATCGAAAGGCCCGCATACAGCGCGTTTTCGACCGAGAAGACTGGAGCCGACAGCGCGCACACGGCAACGTCAATCGCCATGACGGTGGAGCCCACCGGTAGTGACGTATTGCGCGAGATGATCTGGCCGATCGTGTCGGAGCCGCCGGTGTTGGCACCGGCGCGCAGCACCATGCCATAGCCGATGCCCGTGATAATGCCGCCCCACATAGCGGGAAGCATAAGATCGGCATGTGCCAGCGGCGCCACAAACGGAGCGAACAGGTCGGTGAAAAAGCCCAGCAGCACAAAACCCGTCGCCGTCTGCACCACGTAGAACATGCCGCCCTCGCGCATAACGACCAGCAGCAGCAAGGCATTCATCACGATGGTCTGGATACCGACGGGAAGCGAAATGCCATGAGACGCACCGACCGCCTGAATAATGGTGGCGAGGCCCGTGACGCCGCCGGCGGCAAGGCCGTTGGGGATCAAAAACAAGTCCGTCGCGATAGCTGCCAGAGCGCAGCCAAACATAATCTTGGGCAAGTCGTGAAAGAAGTTCATTGAAAGAATGCGCTTGATGTCCAGACGATATGCCATGCTGCCTCCCTCAAAAAAGCGCACCCAAACGAGTGCGCTTTGAACTTCTTGCTGTATTCGATTCTACCGATTCACCGGGCAAATACCACCCCTGCGAAGTGTTTGTATGGACCCGGAGCCAACCATGTGCCTAGGCAGACGGCGCCTCCGCATCGGCGTTGCCGGTTGCCCAGCGATGGTAGCCGATCACAAACGGATCCAGATCGCCATCGTCGAGAATGGCCTCGACGTTGCTGGTCTCCACGCCCGTGCGCAGGTCCTTGACCATCTGATACGGGTAGAGCACGTAGCTGCGAATCTGGTTGCCAAAACCGATCGTGGTCTTGGGTCCACGAATCTCATCCAGGGCCTCGGCGCGCTTCTCGAGCTCGATCTCGTACAGACGGGCCTTGAGAATCTGCATGCACGCGGCCTTGTTTTGAATCTGGCTGCGCTCGTTTTGGCAAGTGACAACGATGCCGCTGGGAAAATGCGTCACGCGTACGGCGGAGTCGGTGGTGTTGACGCCCTGGCCGCCCGGGCCGCTCGCGTGATACACGTCCACGCGGATATCGTCAGGACTGATCTCGATGTCGATATCGTCAGGCAGCACGGGAATGACCTCGACGCCGGCAAACGTGGTCTGGCGGCGCTTCTTGTCGTCGGTGGGGCTAATGCGCACCAGACGGTGGACGCCGGCCTCGGCGCGCAGCATGCCAAACGCGTCCTTGCCCTCGACGGTAAAGGTCGCACGGTCGATGCCAATGACCTCAGCCGCGGGGCAGTCGTTAATGGTGACCTTCCAGCCGCGACGCTGGCAATACTTCATGTACATCTTAAAGAGCATGAAGGTCCAGTCCTGCGCCTCCAGGCCACCCTGTCCGGGCTTGATGGTCACAATCGCGTCGCCGTGATCAAAATCACCGGTAAACCAGCTCGAAAGCTCAAGCTCGTCGATAGCGCGGGCCAGGCGTTCTGCCGTAGCGGCAGCCTCCTCGCGCAATGCGGCGGCATCGGGGTCGTCGCCCATCTCCTCGGCAAGCTCCAGCGCCGCGCGGGCGTCAGATAGCTCGCCGCGCGCGGTATCCACGGCAGCGATATCTTCCTTGGCGCGAGCGATCTCCTCCATGATGGCGCGAGCGGCGTCAGCGTCATCCCAAAAGCCGGGGGCCACGCTTTTTGCCTCGAGCTCGGTCACGCGCGTGCGCTTCTCGTCCAAATGAAGATACGACTCGACCTCGCCGAGCCGGTCCGCAAACGCGTCCAGCTCGGCGGGCGTTACCTCTAAAGCCTCAGCCATTAACGATTCCTGCCGTGGCAGTACTTAAACTTCTTGCCGCTACCGCAGGGGCACGGGTCGTTGCGGCCCACGTTGACGTACGGATCGTCGCTCTCGGACTTGCGATAGGTGGTCACCTTGCCACCGTTGTTGACGGCAGCCGGACCACCCTGGACAGCCGTGCGGGCCTGCACCTGCGCCTGCTTGCGCAGCACCGAGTCGCCGTTGTCACCATCGACCTCGGCAGGACCGGAGAAGTGCGCACCCTCGAGCGCGGGCTCCTCCTTGTGCTCCACGGCACGCGGGGCAGCCTTGATCTCGATGCGCAGAACCGTGCGCAGGTAATCCTCGTACATGGTGTCGACGAGGATCTGGAACGCGCCGTAGGCCTCGGTCTTGTACTCGACCAGCGGGTCGCGCTGGCCAAAGCCGCGCAGGCCGATGCCGGTCTTGAGATAGTCCATCTCCTGCAGGTAGTTCATCCAGCGGGTATCGATGACGCGCAGCATGACCTGGGTGTTGAGCTCGCGCATCAGGTCCTCGCCCAAGCGCTCGGCCTTCATGTTGTAGCACTTCTCTACGTAAGCCAGGACATCGGCAGCCAGAGCCTCATAATCCTCGTCGGGGAACTTCGGCGTATCGATGTGGCCGGTGAGCTCCACAACCCACTTGCGCAGGCCCTCCAGGTCGCGCTCGCCATCGTGACTGTCCTTGGTGCAGAACTCCTGAACGCAGCGGTACACGGTGTCGTGCATGACCTCGGTGATGTGGTCGGTCAGGTCCTTGCCGTCCAGAATCTTATTGCGCTCAGCGTAGATGACCTGGCGCTGCTTGTTCATGACGTCGTCGTACTCAAGGACGCTCTTGCGCATGGAGAAGTTGATGCTCTCGACCTTGTGCTGGGCGCTCTCGACGGCCTTGGAGATGATCTTGTGCTGGATGGGCATGTCGTCGCCCATGTCGGCCGTGACCATCATCTTGGAGACGCGGTCCATCTTGTCGCCGCCGAACAGGCGCATGAGGTCGTCCTCGAGCGACAGGTAGAACTGGGTCTCGCCCGGATCGCCCTGACGGCCGGAGCGGCCGCGCAGCTGGTTGTCGATACGACGGGACTCGTGGCGCTCGGTGCCGATAACGGTCAGGCCGCCGGCGGCAAGCACGCGCTCGCGCTCGGCCTTGCAGGTCTCCTTGGCCTCGGCGTTAAACTGCTCAAGCTGCTCGGGCGTCACGTCCTCCATGGTCAGGCCCTCGTACTCAAGGCGCTCGCGCACCAGCTCGTCGGGGTTGCCGCCCAACAGGATGTCGGTACCACGACCGGCCATGTTGGTAGCGATGGTCACGGCGCCGTAGCGTCCGGCCTGGGCAACGATATGAGCCTCGCGCTCATGGTGCTTGGCGTTGAGGACCTCGTGCGCGATGCCGCGCTTGGTAAGGGCGGCCGACAGCTTCTCGGAGCTCTCGATGGAGACGGTGCCCACCAGGACCGGCTGGCCCTTGGCGTGACGTCGCTCGACGTCATCGGCAACGGCGTTGTACTTGGCCTGGATGGTGCGGTACACCAGGTCCTCATGGTCAACACGCTGAACGGGCTTGTTGGAGGGGATGACCTCGACGGGCAGCTTGTAGATCTCGCGGAACTCGGCATCCTCGGTGAGTGCCGTACCGGTCATGCCGGAGAGCTTGTCATACAGACGGAAGTAGTTCTGCAAGGTGATGGTGGCCAGCGTCTGGTTCTCCTCGCGCACGAGCACGCCCTCTTTGGCCTCGATGGCCTGGTGCAGGCCCTCGGAATAGCGGCGGCCTTCCATGATGCGGCCAGTGAACTCGTCGACGATCTTGACCTCGCCGTTAGTGACCACGTACTGCTTGTCGCGATGGAACATGTACTGGGCCTTCAGCGCCTGCTGCAGGTGGTTGACCAGCTGGCCCGAAAGGTCGGCATAGATGTCCTCGATACCCAGGCGGCGCTCGATCTTCTTAAGGCCGCGCTCGGTGGCGGCAATGGTGTGCTTGGCCTCGTCCATGACGTAGTCGCCCGTGGGTTCAACGTCCTCGGTGGCGGTAAGCATGTCGTGCGACACGTCCTCGCCGCGCTCAAGGCCGCGCACGGCACGCGCGAAGTCCTTGTAGGTGCTGGCGGACTTGGTGCCGGCACCCGAGATGATGAGCGGGGTACGTGCCTCGTCGATCAGGATGGAGTCGACCTCGTCGACGATGGCGTAATGGTGGCCGCGCTGCACGCGCTGCTCGGGGCGAGTGACCATGTTGTCGCGCAGGTAATCGAAACCGAACTCGGAGTTGGTGCCGTAGGTGACGTCTGCCTGGTAGGCCGGACGCTTGAGCTCGAGCGGCATGTTGTTCTGGAGCAGACCGACGGTCATTCCCAGATACTTGTAGATGCGGCCCATCCACTCGGAGTCGCGCTTGGCCAGGTAATCGTTGACGGTAACGACGTGTACACCCTTGCCGGCAATAGCGTTGAGGTAGCCGGCCAGCGTGGAGACCAGGGTCTTGCCTTCGCCGGTCTTCATCTCGGCGATGTGGCCCTCGTGAAGCGCCATGGCGCCGATGAGCTGCACGTCAAAGTGACGCATGCCCATGGTGCGCTTGGAAGCCTCACGCACGGTGGCAAAGGCCTCGGGGAGCATGTCGTCGAGCGACTCGCCGTTGGCGTAGCGCTCGCGGAACTTATCAGTCTGGCCGCGGAGCTCCTCCTCGGTCATCTTCTCAAACTGGGGCTCAAGACCGTTGATCTGGTCGACGATCTTGTAGTAGCGCTTAAGGTCCTTATCGGATCCAAAGGACAGCAGCTTTGACATGAATCCCATGTGGTTTTCCTTTTTGGCCATCGCCCCACGCCGTGCAGCTTGAGGCGAGTTAAACACAGATAATTGTACTTTAGCCAAACAGGACGCAGCCTATGCGGTCGACCTCGACCGCCACGTAATAACTACGACCGACCTGCCAAAAAGGGACAGGTTTATTTTTGCAGGTTTTATCTGGGCAAACGCCGTCTCCCTGCCATTTGGTGCAAACTAACCTGACCCCCATGCACCAACTTGGTGCCGCGGGGTCAGGTTAGTTTGCACCATTAAAAAGAAAAGGGCTGCGCACCCAGATGGATGCGCAGCCCTTAAGCCATGAATGCGAGTGATTCCGCGGCAAGCTATTTACTCAGCAGCCTCGGTGGTCTCGGCCTCGGCAGCGGCCTCCTCGACGGGAGCCTCTGCGGGAGCCTCGGCGGCCTGCTTGGCAGCCTCCTCGGCGAACTTAGCGGCACGCTTAGCCTTCTCGGCAGCCTTAGCCTCAGCGGCGGCCTTGCGAGCGGCCTCGGCCTCAGCAGCCTTGGCGGCCTTGGCGGCCTTGGCCTCCTCGGCCTTCTTGAGCTGGGCGGCAGCGGCGCCACCGAACTTGTCGGCGAAGCGCTGGACGCGTCCACCGGTGTCGACGAACTTCTGCTGGCCGGTGTAGAACGGGTGGCACTCGTTGCAAAGCTCGACCTTCATCTCGGACACGGTAGCGTGCGTCTTGAAGGTGTTGCCGCAAGAGCACGTCACCGTGCACTCGACATACTGGGGATGGATACCCTGCTTCATGGTAGGACTCCTTATTAGTCAGGCGCTGGTTACCGATCAGCGCATAAGGCGTCTTGGTTTCCGACCAAGACAACAAACTCGGCTATGGTACCACGGCGCCGCGCGTCCCACAAAAGGTTCACGGTCTTTTCGGCACAACACGAGCTGGACCTTAAATATCAACTTCATCCGAACACTCCCCCACATTCATCTCTCGTATGTATCGAGGTATTCCTGCTTGAGCGTCTGCGAGGACGACTTGATCTTTTCCACGAGCGTGCCGGCCTCGATGAAGTAGAACGAGTTGGTGAGGTCTGCCAGGTCGTCGAGTAGATGGCTTGAAATGAGCACGCTTCGTCCCCGCGCCACCTCGCTGCGCATCGCGTCGCAGGAGGTTTTCCGCTTTCCCGGATCGAGGCCGTTCAGCGGTTCATCGAGGATGAGGTACGGGCAATCGGTCGATATCGCCATGGCAAGCTTTACCTGCTGCTTCATTCCTGTCGAGAGTTTACGGGTCGGCTTGTCGAGATATGGGGAGATTCCGAGGGAACTGCAGAGCGAGTCGATGTCGGCGGCCGATTTCCACGCCTCCCTAACGAAAGCAAGGTGCTCGAGGGCTGATAGCGTGGGGTAAAGATCCGCGCTGCCCGAAGAGCTCAGGTAGACGAGTTCTGCAAATTCGGCTGATCGACGTTGGCAGATTCCGTCTGCCGCCAGGCTTCCCGAGCGGATGCGGGTGGGAAATTGGCCCGACAGCGCTTCAAGAAGGGTGGTTTTCCCCGAGCCGTTGGGAGCAACGAGGCCCGCCGCCGTTCCCGGGCTCAGGAAAAGCGACCCGATTGAAAGCATCGTCGTGCTTCCGTATCCCACGCTCGCGTCCAGAAGCTCGAGCCCATGGTGCTTTTTCGCGGGTCCAGGCTGCTTGGGGGAACGTGTCGCAACGGCGCCGACCGTAAAAAAGACCGCGACGTATGCCAGGGCCACGGCAAGCATCGATGCGCTGCCCGAACCGGAGCCAATGAATTCTGTCGGGAAGCATCCTACGTAACCCGTTGCCTCGATAGGCGAGAACACGGGCAGTGGCAGGAGCCCGAGCACGGCATTATGCCCTAGTGCCGAATCGGACAATAACGGGAATGCCGGGGCCGCGACAAGCAGCGCGGAGGCAAGGGGGCCCGCGAGGACGCGCCTCGTTGCGGTCGATAGGACGGCGGAGCAAACGGATATCAAGGTTCCGCCCGCAAGCAGCGCGAGAAGCAGGGCTGTGAAGACGTTTCCCGCGGTCGTGGTGGTAAGCGCGCCGTCATGGAAGAAGGCGATCGGGTACCCAATTTGCCCGAAGCCGTTTAGGACCAAGGCGTAAATGCCCCCGGGTGCGAGGCCGGCGAGGAGCATCGCGGTCCCCGCGACGATTATCGAAAACACGATCTGAATAAGGCGCCGGAATTTGGGCACGGGCGCCTTTGCCGCCAGGGTCCCGGGCCTTGTGGCGCCGAGCACGAGTATCGACGAGAGAAGGAAGGGGATGAAGGGAAGGAAAGACGGCGCCGCGGCAATGGCGTAAGGCAGGAAGGAAAGGAATGGCAGGTCGTTTGCGGAGGCCGGGATATCCGTGATGCCGGAGCTGCTCAGGGCACGGCAATATGCGAGCGCCGCGTCATTGGTCTCTCGGTCTCCCACGATGGACCCGGATTGGAAGCCTTCGCCCATGAGCGCGTAGTAGCTCTCGGCAGAATCGAGAAAGGCGGCGTCGGTTTGAGCGGCAAGGGCGGCGTTCGCGTATCTTGCAAGCTCCGCGTCATTTTGCTGCTCTGGAGATAGGTCTGTGCCGCTGGCCTGGGGCGCGCGCGTATTGAATGCGTCGACAAAGCCCTGCATGCCCTGTTTCATAAAGAAGGGCCCGTAGATGGGTGAATTGAACGCAATGGGGACGGAAAAGGCTGCAGCGAGAACGAGCGTACAAATCCATACGGCCTTGTCTCTTAGGATTAGTTTGAGAAGAAGTCGACAGTACATTTAGAAGCACCTACGTTCCTCAAAGAATTGTTAGATTAAAAGTAACAGACCGGATGAAGATACGTGCGACGGGGGCGAGGCGAATGGCTGAGCGGTATCGATATGCGGGTTCAACGGCATCACATTGGCCACATAGATTTTTAACTTGCATTTCTACCCGCCCTTTTCGTAGAGTCGCCGATACGTGCTTAGCGCACCCTCGGCGCGTCCGGCAGGCTTTGCGAAATGGGATCCAGGAGACTTCGGCGCAGCATCATCTTGCGGAATGCTTCTAATGAGCCTCCCATCCTTCAAAAACAGAATCTCATCGCACAGCCTATCGACCGAATCCAAGATGTGGGATGACATGATGATGCACGTACCAGAATCGGCCAGCTTCCTGAGAATCTCGGAATGCAAGTCCACCCTGCTGGGGTCGAGCGCGTTCATGGGCTCATCTAATAGAAGGTACCGCGCGCCCGTCGCATACGCAATCGCCAGGGTAAGCTGCTGCTTCATGCCCTGGCTCAGAGTGCGGATCCTCATCTTCGCGAACTCGCCTATCTGCGTTTGTTCCACTATCTCTTCGATATCGCGAGCATGCGGCCACATATCGCAAACCATCTTGAGGTGATCTTCCGCACGCAATCCGGGATACAGCAGCGTCCCCTCACCAGGTGCATAGAAGATCATAGAACGGACCTCTCTCGCACCCGTACCCTGCACCTCATCCAGAACGATGCTCCCGTCCACGCGAGGACCCGGCAAACCTGCCATCGCACGCAGCAACGTCGTCTTTCCATGCCCGTTCGGAGCGACGAGACCGTAGACCGTACCCGGGGCAAACTCAGCGTTCACCGAATCTACGAGCACCTTCTTTCCATAAGAGATCGTCAGCGTTTGAAGGTCAATCATCGAGATCATCCCCTTTCGATCTTTGGAACACTCAGGCGCACCATCAACGGAGATACGGCGCCCAAGACCACCAGCAGAGCGCCCGATGCGCCGACGACCTCTCCAAAAGGCATCGCGTTCGTCCCTCGCCCAAGGAACCCAATCGTCCCCACCTGGGAAGCGGGATCAAACGAGGCGAATGGAGCCAGCAGCGCGACGCCCATGCCCACGCTTTCAACATGAGCGCTCAACGAACCCAACACCAAGAGAACCGCGCAAACCATTCCGGTGACAACGGGGTTGCGGCTAATCGCTGCTGTCAACGCAGCGACGACGGAAATCACGCCGTATGCCATGACCAGCAACGGAATACTGCACAACACCGCCTCCCCCACCGTGGACGTTGTCGAAGCTCCCGCCCGAATGAGAGCGACGGGATACTCCGATCCACCCGCACCGTTCTTAATCACGGACACAACGACAGCGGGAACCATCGACACCAAAAGCAGCACCAAGCCAAGCAGGAGAGCCAGCGCAACAGCCGTCAGAAAACGCACATGCGCTGTTGCGGGGATCTGGAGAACCAGAAGGGAACGACACTGCAGGTGGGTGCACGCGAGCGATGTGACAACCACGGGCAACAGCAAAAATAAGGAGGGAAGCGCTGCCTGGAGATACGAAAGGAGGATTAATGGGGGCATCTTCGTACTTAACTCGTAAACCTTGGGGTCCGGCAAGCTCGCGATCGACTCAAGCAGAAGGGCGCGCGCCTCCGCACGAGAAGGAGTCTCCGGCTCGATTCCGATCGATTGCAGGAGAGTCGCATCTGCCGCGCCCAGCTCACCTCGAGCGCGCTCGTACGTCGCAAGGCTTCGAAACCCCTCCGCAGGCATAGGCGCGTACACGAAACCCGAAAGAGCATCCCGCATGTCTTCCAGGGCCGCTTTGCCCTCGACGTCCATATTCGCAGCGTTCTGCTCTAGACACCGATCTATTGAACGGAGCTCCCCATCCCTATACCGAACAGCGGAAACGTTATCAGCGTCAGGAAACATCTCGACCAGAGCCGGGGCCAGCATCGTCGTCGACATTGCAATCGCGCATACGGCGAGGGTAGGAGAACGCAGGAGCAGTTTCCCCATCGTTCTTACGTATGCAACGGCGGAGGCACAAGCGCTCGAACGAGTTGCCGTTCTCGATGCAGCGAAGGAACCTCTCTCAAGACAAATCGGGGATATCGGGCACGCGCAGCCGCTCTTTCCAGCAACGCAAAGCAGGCTAATTGCCAGCACCTCGATCCCGATTGCGCATACGAGGGCAATCGCGCCACGCTCGAAGCAAAGTCCAGGCAGATTCACTATCTGCGTTGTCGGGTACGGGCTATAGGCGCCGACGGTCAACTCAGTGTTCGCATACGTAAGGGGATTCAACAGGGCGAACTCACGTAAAGCGATGGATCTTCCGTAATACCCGGGAACCATCGTCACCCCCATCAGGGCACATACGAACACGATTCCAAGCGTAGGGTTATTGGCAATCTTCACGGCAAGGTGAACGACAAGCGAGATGAACGCTGCCACCAAGAATTGCAAGATGGCCGTCTGCGCGAACACCAGCCAAGCCGGTTTGATAACCGGAGTCGCATATTGAATGTAGCCTATCGGATAGAACGGCGAGCCCGGGCCATTCTTCACAAGCGCGGCGATTATCCCTGGAAGATTGATGGCGAGGACGGCAAGCATTGCAAAAACACTCGCCCATACGCTCGATGCAACAAGTCTACCCAGCTCGCCCATCGGTGCCTGGATGATGAGCTTTTCACGTTTGTTAAGACGTGCGGCAAGGAACGAGACGGCAACGGCCGTTGCGACCCATAGCAAGTACTCCTTCGATCCGTCATAATAGGTGTACTCTCCATCCGATATCTGCAGAAACGGAAGTAGGGGAGAGAGCGGTGCCAAGATAAGACGTCCCGCGGCAAGAGGGTACAGAAGCGCGGGCATGCTTGATGAAGAGGTATAGACACCGTCCTCCCCCGCATTCACAAGCGCATCCGCATAGGATGCTGACAATTCCTGCTCAACACGGGTTATTCCCGACTCGAGGTATTCGACCCGTCCGTCGATGCCAGCCGCGCTCCTGAAGACGGGCAGAGCACAAAGAACCATCAACGCAACAACGACAACACAGAGCGACCTGGAGGAGAGAAGCGACCTAAAGATCGCCTTCGAGATTTTGAGCATATTCATCGCCAACCTTAACCTCATCCAGTCGGAACAGAGGGGCCGAACAAAATGCTCGGCCCTTATTACTTGCCGGCAAAGTCAATTTAACATAAACTGTTAAAAAGTAACCTGAGTTTTTTAAATTCTTCGGAGGTTATTATGAGTTCCGACAATCGCACTCCCCGGCTTCATTCCTTCCGCATCGCATGTGCGATAGCCTCTGCGACCCTTTGCGCCACCGCCATCGCACAAGTGGCGTTCTCCTTAAAGCCAGCAATCGAAGTGCTCGACAACCCTGTAATTGCAGACTCCCCCGCGTATCCAGCCCTTGCGATCTCGACATTGGTCCCTGCCGTCATCGGTATCGCTACGACCATCCTCAGCGCCGTTCTCGTGTGGACGATCAAGAGCGCAGACCCCTTCAAGAAAGGGTCTGCGACATGCTTGAAGGTGCTCGGCATTCTCTTCGTTGTTCAAGCTGCCACCAGCCTCTACGCCGGCTCACTCAAAACCTCCGTTTCGATGTTTGGCGGCGAGGGGGCCGTCGGCGCCCAAGAGATCGCTTCATCATTCGATTGGACCTCTCTGGTTCTCGGCATCGTCCTGTTCATGCTTTCCCAGCTCTTCTTGTACGCCCGAGAGCTGTACCTCGACTCCGACGAGATTGCGTAAGGAAACGCCATGCCCGTAATTGTTCGCCTCGACAAGATCATGGCCGAGCGAAAGATTTCCTCGAACGAGCTTGCCGAAAGGATTGGAACCACGCCCGTGAACCTGTCCCGTATTAAAAAAGGGCATATTCGCGGCATTCGCTTCAACACACTCGAGCAGCTATGCCTCGCCCTTCGTTGCCAACCCGGAGACCTTCTCGAAGTCATGAGCGAAGAGGATGCCCGAAAGGAGTTCGGACTCGATTGGTCCGCCGAGGATTAGAGGGCGGTCGTACTCGCCCTGCACACGGGGATGCGAATCGGCGAGGTCTGCGGCCTTCGGTGGTGCGATGTGGATTTCGAGACGGGCCTGATCTCGATCAGGCACTCGGTGACGTACGCGAAGGGAATGGGTTCGTTCATCAAGGACACCAAGACCCATGACGCCAGGGGTATCCCCATCGACCCGGTCGGCCTACTCCCCTTCCTGAAGGAGACCCACGAGATCGACTGCGGAAAGCTGCGCTTGCGCGGCCTTACCGGGGCGGTCGAGATCGGGGACTGCTACATCCTGTCGGAGCCGGGCGCGACCTTCGCGACGACAAGCTATATCCGCAGGGCGTTCAAGACGTTCTCGGAGACCAACGGCCTCATGGGCACCAACGACGAGCTGATCACGTTCCACGGCCTTCGCCACACGTTCGCAACGCAGTGGATCCGCCAAGGCGGCGATATCAAGGCGCTCCAATCGATCCTCGGCCACAAGGACGCCATGGCGACGCTCAACGTCTACGCCGACATCGAGCCCATCTCCAAAATCCATAACATGCTGCGCGCCACGCCGTGCCTTTGGCGCGGGCACCTCGGGCCGAGGGTCGATCCGGGTCCCATGTTCCAACAGAGGATCCAGGAGTCCATCGAGACGCTCCAGGCGTTCGGCTACGGCATCACCGAGCCGGACGACCGAAATATCGCCATACGCGACGTGAAGACGAACAGTTGGCTCTAGCTCACCGAGTACGCGGCAGTGCTGGGCCCATCCCAACTGAGGTCACGGTATCCCCTACCGAAGGGCGGGGATGCCCTCCGCTTCCAGTTCGGAATCAGCCGTCGGAGGCGTTCGGCTGACTGCGGGAACGGCCTGTCCGCTCAATGTGTTCGGCTGAGATCGGAAATCAACCCAACACGAGCCGGACACGCGCCAGACGGCTCTTCCCCGTACGGCCTTCCCCCTTACGCTCATGTTGCAGACGTGTAACGCCGCAGTAAGCACGCCCCTTTTGGCACCAGACAGGTACAATGATGAACACTGTACCGTAGCGGAGCGCCCCGCGCGCGCCGCAACCACGCGAAAGGGTTTCCCATGGCCGAGATCTCGTCCTCCCGCATCGTCATCACCGTCCTTGGCAAGAACCGCCCCGGCATCGTCGCCGGCGTCACCCGTGTTCTGGGCGAGGCCAACGTCGACATCCGCGACATCACGCAGTCCATTATCGAGGACATCTTCACCATGACCATGCTGGCCGACACCGCCGAGTCCAAGCTCGACTTCGCCGAGCTGCAGAAAGCGCTGGCCGAGGCCGGCGAGCTTTCGGGTGTCAACGTGTCCATCCAGCGCGAGGACGTCTTTAACTTTATGTACCGCCTGTAGCGAGCAGGCCGTGTGGGAGCAGGCTGGCGCATCTGCAACCAAGCACGCCGCCCCCAAACGGCCCCGAGAGGAGCGCGCATGGCTTACGACGCCAAGAAAATCTACTACCGCTTCGATGACCACCTGAGCCGTCTGGTTCTGGATTACGAGGCGAGCCGTCAAATTTCGCCCGAAAGCGAAAACCTCTACCACGGCTTGCCGACAGATCCGTATGACGAGGATCTGTTCGTCGAGCATAACGTCAAGCGCGGTCTGCGCAATGCCGACGGTTCGGGCGTGGTCGCGGGCCTTACCCGCATCTCGGACGTGCACGGCTACAACAAGGTCGATGGCAAGGTCGTGCCCGACCAGGGCAAGCTCACGCTGCGCGGCTATAGCATCGAGGACTTGGTCAACAGCGCTCAGGCCGAGAATCGCTATGGCTACGAAGAGGTCGCCTACCTGCTCATCACGGGTTCGCTGCCCAACAAGGAGGAACTTGACGGCTTTTGCGGACGCCTGGGCGCCTTTAGGCACCTGAGCGATGAGTACGTCAAGGAGTTCCCCATGACCACGGTGTCGGCGAGCATCATGAACGTGCTCCAGCGCGCCGTGTTGCTGCTCTACGCCTTCGACGCCGAGCCCGACGTGATTACGCCCGAGCACGAGATCGACGTCGCCATTTCCATGCTCGCCCGTCTCCCCCGCATCGCCGCATTCGCGCATATGGCATCGGTCGCCAAGCGTCGCGGCTCCGAGGTGCACGTGCCGCACCCGACGCCCGGCCTTTCCACCGCCGAGACCATCCTGCAGGTCCTGCGCGGCGGCATGGCGTTCACCCGCGACGAGGCCATGCTGCTCGACGTGATGCTCATGCTGCACGCCGAACACGGCGGCGGTAACAACTCCACCTTCGCCTGCCGCGTGCTGTCGTCTTCGGCTACCGACCCGTACTCCGCCTATGCCGCGGCTATCGGCTCGCTCAAGGGTCCGCGCCACGGCGGCGCCAACGCCAAGGTCGTGTCCATGCACGAGGACATCCGCGCGCATGTCTCCAACTGGGAAAACGAGGACGAGGTCGCAGCCTATCTGGGTAAGATCCTCGACAAGCAGGCCTTCGACGGCACGGGTCTTATCTACGGCATGGGCCACGCCGTCTACACGCTGAGCGACCCGCGTGCCGAGGTTTGCCGCCATTACGCGCGCACGCTGGCAGCCAAGAAGGACCTGGGCGATGAGTTCGCGCTCATCGAGCGCATCGAGCGCCTGGCCCCGCAGGTCATGCGCGACCACGGCATGACCAAGCCCATCTGCGCCAACATCGACCTGTACACGGGCTTTATCTACAAGATGCTCGGCGTACCCGAGACGCTTTTTACGCCGCTGTTCGCCGTCGCCCGCATGGCCGGCTGGTCGGCACACCGCATGGAAGAGCTCTTCTGCGCGCACCGCATCATCCGTCCCGCGTATCGCCCGGTTATCGAGCCGCTGGAGTACAAGCCGCTCGCCGATCGCTAGGACGCGGACCGTTATAGAACCCGAGCGTGGCCAGGGCATCACCGCCCTCGGCCACGCTTTTTATGCCAGTAGAAAGGGCTGCATCGAATGATTGTGTTTTCCGATATGGATGGAACGCTGCTGACGAGCGATAAGCAGATGAGCGACGCCACCTGGGCGATGCTCGACGAGCTTGCGCGCCGCGGTATTGAGTTTGTGCCCTGCACGGGGCGCCCGCTGTCGGGCGTCTTTGAGCCCATCCTCGCCCACCCCGCCGTACACTACGCAGTCTGCGCCAACGGTGCCAGCGTCTGGCAGCTCGACGACGGTACACCCACCGATGTCTCATGTGCTACGCGCATTTTGAGCCGACCACTCGACCGCGCCATCGCCCACCGCGTCCATAGTATTGCCGCCGGCCATGACGTCACCTTCGATATCTTCGCGGACGGGCAGTGCTTCCTCCCCCGCTCGCTCTACACGCGCCTGGATGAGTTCTGCGGCGGCGATCCTCACATCGCGACTTCGCTCAAGCGCACGCGAACGCCGATCGACATGGATATCGACAGCAAGATCGACGAGGTCGAGATGCTCGAACGCATCGCCATGTACTGGCACGACCCGGCCGATCGCGACGCCATCGCGGCAGCGCTCGACACGCTCGAAGGCATCGAGGTCACGCGTTCGTACGCCATGAATATCGAGGTCATGGGCGAGGGAGCCACCAAGGGAACGGCATTGGCTTGGCTATGTGGGCATCTGGGCGAGTCTCTCGCCGACACCTGGTCGTTCGGCGACAACATCAACGACATCCCCATGCTGCAGGCAGCGGGCCACGGCATGGCCATGATCAACGCCGAGCCCGAGGACCGCGAGGCCGCCGACGCCATCACCGAGTTCGACAACGACCACGACGGCGTCGCCCGCACCATCATGGCCGCCCTCGCCTAGTCATTGGGGACAGACTTAAATGAGTGCCGGGGGACGTTCTTAAATGGCTAGTCGCTGGCGGCACTCATTTAAGTCTGTCCCCAATGAGTGGTTTCACTCAACTTAAGTCTGTCCCCAACTGCCGGCGCATAAGGAATGTCCCCAACTACCGATCTAGCAGAGGCTCTTCAGCACGCGACGAAGCTCCTGCTGGACGGCGTGGTCGCGGTTACAACCCACCACGCGATCGGCCACCGCCTTAAGCGCGGGGCGCGCGTTTTCCATCGCGCAACCCGTGCCGACAAAGCGAATGATCTCGTAGTCGTTCATCGAGTCGCCAAACGCCATAACCTCATCGCGCCCAATGCCGTAATGCTCCGCGAGCTGCGCGATACCCGAGGCCTTCGACACACCGGGCTGCATGGCATCGATCCACGCGTTACCCGAAGGCGCAAAGGTAAAGAGCTGACCGAGTTCGCGCTGCAGCACGTACGCACTGTCCATAACGGCACCGTCGTCGCAAAAGACACTCGCCTTGATGATATTTACGCTGGGATCGGGCAGCTCCCAAATACGCTCGGCATTGGGAAGGTCCTTATCGACCTCACGCACGAACTTGCACTCGTCATCGAGCAGGAAGGACTTGGTTCGGTCAAAGAGCGCAAGATGCAGATTGGGAAACGTCCTGACGGCTTGGGCGAGCCTTCGAATCGCCAGGTGGGAATACACCTCACGATCTACCATCTTACCGTCGGCGTAGACTTGGGCGCCGTTAGCGGCGACAAAGTCCATCTTGTCGCGAACGGGCGCAAAGAACTCGCACAGGCGATCGTAGCGACGACCTGACGATGCGGCGAAATGCACGCCATGCTCGTGTAGCGCCAGAATCAGTTCGTAGGTCTCGGGAGGCACCTGGCCGTTTTCGTCAAGCAACGTGCCGTCCATATCGGATGCAATCAGTTTAAACATAGAAAAGCTCCCTTCGGGCTTGTTGGAATCGAACGTGTATCCGATTCCAACGTACCCAAAGGGAGCTCAAATAAGACTCCGCGGGCGTAAACGTTACAAGGACCTGGCAAATAGCTCACGCGCGCCTGAGGTCCCACGGTCGTGGCGTCAGGTGACACGCCAAAGAGTGTCGCAGGTGGCTAGTCGTTTAAGAACGTCCCCAATGACTAATCGGCGTAGGTGAAGGTAGTGACATCGAACATGCCCTCGGGGCGGATGCGGAGCGTCGGAATCACCGGCAGGGGCAGGAAGATGATGCCCATGATGGGATCGAGCGGCGGCTCAATACCCATGGCGCGTGCCTTGACCATAAAGTCGTCGTGCTGTGCTGCCACGTCCTCGGCCGTGCCCTCGCTCATCAGGCCACCAAGCGCCAGCGGAATACGCGCCACGACCTCGCCGTTGCGCACCAGCACGTGGCCGCCCTGGCCAACAGCCTCGACGGCAACCATCATGTCGGCGGCGTTGTCGCCCACCACGCATACGTTGTGCGAGTCGTGGCCGATTGTGGAGGCAATGGCGCCACCGGTGATGGTAAAGCCACGCACCCAGCCGCGACCGATGTGCTTGCCAACAAGACCCAGGCCCGCAGGACCATCACCGTCGGCACCCTCTGCCTGCAGCGATACGCCGCGGCCGTGACGCTCGATCAGCATAATGCGGCGCAGGCCCTCGGCATTCTCGGGACGAGCCATGCCCGTGATGGCCTTGCCCGGCACCACGTCAATCACGGCCTCGCCCGGCTTAAAGGCATAGTCGAACACGTCGAGCGATAGATTCGGCAGCTTAACGGAAGCACGCAGCTCATCGGCAAGGGCCGCAACCTCGGCCATCTCGGGTGCGATCTCGCCCACAAAGGTGCCGTCCTGCGCCACCAGAGCACCGGCGGCATATACGCGATGCGGAGCCGTGGCAAACGTCAGGTCGTTGAGTACCAGCAGGTCGGCACGCTTGCCAGGGGCGATGGCGCCACGCAGCTCGTGCGGGTCGCGGCAACCGTGGTCCAGGCCAAACGCCTCGGCCGTGGACAGGGACGCCATAGAGATGGCAACCACGGGGTCAATACCGGCCTCGATAGCCACGCGGCAGGCATTGTCGATCATACCGGTCGAAAGCGCATCGGAGGGAGCGCGGTCGTCGGTCGCAAAACAGCAGCGACGGGCACGGGCGGGGTTCTCCAGCAGCATCGGCGACAAGTTGGCCAGGTCGTGGCTACACGTGCCCTCGCGCAGCATCACATACATGCCGCGGGACAGCTTATCGAGCGCCTCCTCGGGAATCGTCGACTCGTGGTCGGCGATAATACCCACTGCGGCATAGGCATTGAGGTCCTTGCCGGCAACGAGCGGCGCATGGCCGTCGACCTGCTTGGACGGCGTCTGGTTAGCGGCATCGATGCGAGCACAGGTCTCGGGGTCGGCCATAAAGACGCCCGGCAGGTTCATCATTTCGCCCAGACCAAAGACATCGCCCGGATGCTCGGCAAAAAACGCCTGCATATCGGCGGCGGCAATGACGGCGCCGGCCTGCTCATCGGGCAGCGCGGGCACGCACGAGGGCATCATGTACTTGATGGAAATGGGCGCGCGTCGGCCGTCCTCGATCATAAAGCGCAGGCCGTCTAGGCCGGAAACGTTGGCGATCTCATGGCTGTCGGCAATGGCAGTGGTGGTGCCGCGCGTCGCCGCCATGCGCGCATACTCGGCGGGACGGATGTTCGAGGACTCAATGTGCAGATGTCCGTCGATAAAGCCGGGGGCGATATAGCGACCTTGGCAGTCAATGACCTCGGTCGCCTCGTAGGTGTCGGCGGCATCGTCGCGGCCGTCGTAGAGCACGCCGACGATTACGCCATCCTTGACGGCAACGCTACCGGGCGCCACGCGCTGGCCATATACGTCGACAATCTGCGCATTGGCAAACAGCGTGTCGACGGGTACGCGACCCTCGGCTGCATCGATCACAGATCTCATGACCTCAACGGACATACGTACTCCTTTAACTGTAGAAATAACTGCGGAGCGGACAAACCTTCACCGCAGCAAGCCAATAGCCATTGTATGCCCAAAAGGAAGCCCCGCTAACACCCCTTCCGCTTAACGGCGCCACCAGCTTGGTGCAAAGTAACCTGACCCCATTGCACCAAAAAGGAACGTCCCTAAGTGCCAGCCAGTACAACGCCGCAGGTGGAGGACGGACAGCGAGCGGGCTCCAGAGCGAACAAATTGGCATGAAAAGAGGACGGCATAGACCTTCTGGT
>ERZ1035001.233-NODE-233-length-33994-cov-4.793040_pt1 | contig 33994 bp, 46 predicted proteins | sample MGYA00520685_ERZ1035001 | MGnify/ENA primary metagenome ERZ1035001 (study PRJEB33766, sample SAMN09781749) | gut metagenome | biome: gut microbiome | host: Homo sapiens | place: Madagascar | study: EMG produced TPA metagenomics assembly of the PRJNA485056 data set... | reverse complement strand
CCTGACGACCGGCAAATCAGAAAAACGGGTGGTATAGCGAGGAGAAAGCATTTCCCGCTTCATCTGCCACGGTTGCTGGATCCCCTGTCCAGCAAAATAAAGAGTTCCCCTTCCGTCTTTTGCGTTGAGGTGGTCGAGGACTTCCATCAGTTTCTCGCTGTTCTGCCGTGGCGCATTGTCATCAAACAGGTTCAGCTGAGCGACACCCTGGCTATAGAAATCACCGAGCATGATCCCCGCCTTCTGATACCGGTGCCCATCGACCCATATCGCATCCAGACACTTTACCGCAGCATTGATGATATCCCGGCTATCCTGCGTTGGCGTCAGCAACTTAATGGATCCGCTGTTACCGTAGTATTTTTCGTTCAGCGCAAACGGCGATGTCTTAACGAACGCCGATATGTGTCGGCAGTATTGATGCTCCCCACGAAGTTTCTCTGCGCCTCTGGCCGCATATGAACAAATAGCCTGCCGCATTTGTTCATAGGTGGTAATTCGCTCCCCGAACGACCGGCTGCAGACGATTTCCTGTTTCACTGGCGCAAACTCTTCCAGCTCAAGACACGGCTCGCCGCGAAGCTCCCGGACAGTTCTCTCAAGCACAACGTTGAAGTGTTTGCGGATAAAGCGGATATCCGTATCAGCTAACTGCAGGACGGTTTTTATCCCCATAGCCTCAAGCTTTTTGCTGATACGGCGGCCAACACCCCACACCTCATCCACCGGAAGTAAAGCCATCAGTTTGCGCTGGCGTTCCACATTCGAAAGATCGACAACTCCACCAGTAGCTTTCCATGTTTTCGCCGCATGATTGGCGAGTTTTGCCAGCGTCTTTGTTTGTGCAATCCCCACCCCGACCGGAAGTCTGGTATTGCGGTAGACCGTATCTTTCAGCTCATGCCCGAACTCTTCCAGCACACGGCAATTACGTACACCAGTGAGATCGCAAAAGGCCTCATCGATACTGTAGATTTCAACTCTTGGACACATTTCCTCCAGTGTCGTCATTACCCGGTTGCTCATATCCGCGTAGAGTTCATAGTTCGAACTGAAGCAAACCACTCCATGCCGGCGGAACTGGTCTTTGCATTTGAAGTACGGATCCCCCATTTTGATGCCAAGTTTCTTGGCCTCGGCAGAACGTGCTATCACGCACCCATCGTTATTGGACAATACGACAACGGGTTTTCCTCGTAGATCAGGACGAAAAATGGTTTCGCAGCTTGCATAGAAGCTATTCACATCAACCAGAGCAAACATCACATCACCGGGCAGTCATCAAAGCCAGCTTTGCTGATGATGTGGGTAACCACGCCTATCAGCTCTACCTCAGTGAGCGCATCACCTTCAATAGCTTCGCCGTCTTCCGTAATGAGCGAACCCCCCATGGAACGCGCAAATTGCTGTACCCCGCAATATGAGATAAGTAAAACTGCTGCCGATAATGGGACTGATGAACGCTCAACCACGGCAACTCCGCGCTGAGTATCGACAAACATTGCATGCTGGCTTATGCCAGTTGCTTCGTAGATTAGTTGATGCATGCCCCCTCCTGCCACAAAACACTGTTCATATATACAGTATTATCTAAACTGGAATTGATCAAGGCGCGGGAGGTTTTCCATGCTTGCATGAAGGATTTTTGAACAGGGTAAGGGCTGCTTCAGCCGGGAAGCATCAGGGCCCGAGAAAGTTCTTTTGATGACTTTCTGGGCCCTTTCTACAATGAATCTTTAGTAAAACTAAATGGCATCAGTCTGGTAGTCGGTCAGATATCGTCGATACTCTTGCCCAGATCAAATAAACAGGAACGTATATAGCCAGCCCAATTAAAAGCAAGGGGTTCTCCGTTTCCAGCAGTATTAATACATGAGCAACCAGAATTACGATTATGAGTAGGATTAAAGCAGCGTGTAGTTTTTTATGTGTCTTGGCGTAACAAGCGTAGTTGTACAACATCTTTTTTCGGCAATTCCGTAACAAGAATGCAATAAGTGTAAAAAAATATACTTTATAGACACTTGCGAGGAATTGATCTAACGCATGTTATTCATGAGTCTGAATGGTATGCGAAGGGACATTTTCATCAATTATGGTTAACGGTAAGAATAATTGGCATCCTTGCCATATTTATCCTAAGCCATGGGGAGTGACAGCGCCCGCATTAATGCGGCAGCAATCGCATATCCTCCAGTATCCGGGTCAGGATGTAATCCATCAGACACCATCCACGGACGTGCGGAGCCATAGGCATAATCTGCCGGGTTTACGCCAAACGAGCTTTGCAGGTTCAAAAACGCCACATCCTGTTCAAGCGCCAGTTCATACATCTTCCTGGCATAACTGGACATAGGAATGGCATTTCCGCCCGGACGGTTATTCTCTGCCGGACAAATTAGCATAATGTCCGTGGTCGGCGACGCTGTACGGATGCGGTTAATCATCGTCAGGAGGTTTGATTTAAACGTCTCCGGAGCAAGTTTGATGCCCTGGTCATTGGTTCCTAACATGATGGTGGCCAGATTCGCTTTCAGGGTTGTAAAGGCAGTTTCCCAGCGGGTTGCATCGGCATTCACCCAGTTGTTAGTATGAGAACCACTTCCGCCCAATTTATGCACGATGACACCCGGCTGTGTCTCCTTCTGGATGCGTACGCCATACAGCACAACACTGCCTGAAATTACCGTTATCGTTACCGTACCACTCCCTGTAGTTGGCATTTCCGACATTGGGATCATCTGTACTGCAACGGGGTAAGTGGAAAGGTCAATCTCCACGGGTGCTGACATCCCCGGTGCGTTGTAGCTGATAACGCCGCTCCCGCCGCCCGCATACAGTGTATACGCAAAGCCCAGGCTGAAATCATCCGTCCAGCTTATTGTCGCCCCAACCGTTGCGCTGGATACTGAAGAGATATCGAGACCAAACCCTGTGTTGTACTGGCAGGCAAAACCCGTTTGCGTGATTTCCGTACCGATAATATCGGTATTGTCGCCGTATTGGTCATAACCGAACGAGCGATATCCGAAGCCAATGGGTGGGACAGAGACTACCGGCGCAGTACCGTTATAGAGATGCCATAACTTCTGCGCACACTTCAGCGCATAACGTACCTGTCCCCGTGTGTAGCTGTCACCAATCATCGCCCAGGAGAACTGTACATTTCCGCCATAGGTCAGTTTGTTCAGCCGCATATGGGTTTCACGTAACCGCTGAAGTCCGTATGAATCAGGAACGGTGGCATCCTCCGGTGCCGCACCGCCGCCAGTAACCGGAGTCCCGTCTGGCATCGTTGACAGCAAGGAGTAGGCAAAGGGTTCATACGTCGTAGACACCTCGCCCGCTTCCATCTGGAACGTATCACTGATAGCAACGGACGTGGTGATCCGCACAAAATAGCAATCGGCAGGAGTGGTAATCACCCGGATATGCTGGCCCGTATCCGACAGAGAGCTGATGAACCCTTTATTCCGGGCATAGAATGCTACGAATCGGGAGTCAGAGTTAAAGGCGTATTTTGCCCCCGGCGTCACCGGGATAAAATCCGAGTAGTAGTACCGGGAATCAGGCTCATGAATTACACCCTGCTCATCGATGTAGCCAGATTTTCTGGTGTTTTTGTTATATCGATTCTTCCCCGAAACCAGAAGCCCATGCTGAACAAAATCTATGTCCAGATTATCAGCGAGCACCATTTCCCCCGGTATTCTTAGCGCTGAACCATCTGTAGCTACGGTCTCCATCAGATGCTGGTAATCAGCTCGCGGCGCAAGATAATCACCTTCTGACAAAAACATAGTTTCCATTACATTCTGCGCAAGCGTGATGCGTGCGTAGGCAGAATTTGCAGGCGGGGTGAACTCGGTAACCAGCGAAACTGTTGAGATGTATTGCTTGTCAGTATTGTAAAACGCCACAAACCGTAACTGAGAACTGGCTTTATATTTAGTGGCAGGTGTTACCCGGATATAGTCAGAATAGACATAGCCAGAACCTGACGAACCCTTCACCGGATAGACAGAGCCCCATTCATTGATGTACCCAAAACTGGCAGCTTTCTTGTTAAACAGGTTTACGCCGGGGCCAAATAATATGGTCTCCTCAGGCTCCTCAGCGAACGTGACCTGTACCCCGTCAAATGCATCAGGCGCAACCTGCCGGAACGGCTCAAACTCAGTAGCCAGGCTGTTCTCTTCAATCATCATCGCCGGAACAACCAGAGTAGGAACCTCAATGCGCATAAATGCTGCTCCGGATGGAATAACAAGCGCGTTTATGGGCTTGGCGCCATAACCATCAACTGTCTGCAGGCTGATGAACCGCCCCTTAGCATCATAATATGCCGCAGCCCGCCACTGCTGGTTAGAGCAGTAGCTTTTGGTTGCGTCAATCTTCATATAGCCAGACACCGACATTGACGTGTCGCTGTCATTGGTTATCGTTCCGGTCGATGATAAATGCCGGCCGTCAAATACCAGTGAGGGGTTAAAGAAGTTTTTCCCATGCGCAAAACCCAGCGCGACATATCCATTTGTTGCAGCACCATTAATGACAGGGCTGATGATGGACTTGTAACTCGTGTACGGCATCTGGCCGACGCCAAAGTTTAACTGGAATACATCCAGATTACTGATTAGTACAGAAACAACAACAAACGCTGCACTGGCTGGAGCTGTAAAAGATGTCACATTGCTGACATCAGAGAGATATATGCCATCAGCATCAAAAAATGTCGCAACCCTGGTGCTGATTCGGGTTGTGTACGGGGCATCGCCAACAATGCCTATGCGTTCTGAATAACAATAATCCGGGTTTGCCGTCGGTACGCCCGTACCTTCGAACAAATAATATCCACGTGTAACCGTAGTCTGGTTGAAAAGGTTAACACCTGGGTCTATCAGTTCATGGATGATAGCATCAACAGATAATTGAGATGGCATTTGACGTCCGGTCTGGATCAGCGTTCCGCCATTGTTGATGTACTCATCGGCAATTAAAGTGCCATCTTCACTATTTACCCATAGAGGAAGCCCGTCAGGGATAAGGCCTGTGTTTATATCATTTTGTGCAGATTCATAGTCAGGATATTCTCTAATTGTTCCAATAATAGAGGATGGTCCAATTACAGTGCCGACAAGAACAGCTGTTCCTGAGTTATTTTTATAGTATTTTACCCCTCCGCCTCCGGACGGGACCATAAAGTACTGACCATCTGTTGTGGATGAGACCCCCTCTGCTTCTGATGAGAATGCCTGCATGCTACCTCCAGTTAGAGATAGCGTCTCATCTTTTGAATAAACATTAAGGTTCGAACGTGAGACGGAAGGATCTATATCTGAAAGATTGTTTTTTATTAACACTAATTGGTTAACTGGCGTCTGGTAATCTATTCCACCTTTGTTTGTAAGAAGAAGGCCACTTTCTGCATCCTGTATTAAAGGCAATTGCGTAATTTTTACTTTTTCGTCTGCCATTATGCTGTCCTGTACCACCCAATAAGTTTCACATACTGGTTGGATATGTTTAGTGGGTTATTTGGAGTTGAGGAGTTATCGGTATATCCATATACACTGTGCTGATGTGGCCCTATATAAGTGTTATGCGTATGCGCTCCTGCATCTTCTGTAGAAAATGTTGTCCCACCACCTGTTTTAACAACATCATTACCACCTGTTGAGTTAGCGTAGTTGTTTACCCTCATCTGAAAATTATGTCTGTGCTGTCCGTTTGATGACGAGGGTTTGTTGCCATAGTCAAAAGATGACGTCTGCAGATTTACAACATGATTATGCTCTGGAAGGTTTTCTGTAGATAGGCGAACGCTATCCGCCCCCCCCTGACTTAGAACATCTGCCATGTCTTCAGATGCCAATCGTATTGTTTTTCCAACGCCAGGAACTCTTGCCCAGACAGTGCCAGGGTATTGATTGTTTGGGTTGAATGCCTTGGCAAAAAATACAACTATGCCTGAGTTTGCTGGATACATTGCATCAACAATAAATCTCTTCAATACAGAGAAAGCGATAGATCTGTCATTCCCTCCTTGGTTTATATGGAACAGGTCATCATCTGCAACGCTTGTTGCTGAGGATAATTCTGTTAGGTACTTTAATAAAATGTCAGCCATAATTAATTACCCTCTAACGAAGAAACCCTCGCTTTCAATTCCTGTATTTGACTATAAAGATCGTTAAGCAACCAATTTAAATGATTAGCCGTAAGTTTATCTCCTACCTGCACAGAACCATCAGCAGCCCTTACGGGTGGTTTAAATCCATAAGACACAATTTCATCAGGTATACTTTCTTTGTTGTTCTGACCGTCTGTATATTTTAAGTCCTGCGCAGCAAAACTATCTAAAGACATTTTAACCTCTTGGCATTGCGCCACATAAGTATGTGCCAGCGACATTAAATCCGCTGCCAATAAGAAGATAATCATTATTTTTAACGGATATATATTCTCCGTTAACCTGAAGTAACCCACTTATTCCTGTCGTTGCATATACAGTGTCAAGATAAGACCCACCAAGATATGTTGCACCCCTTAAAATTCCCAATGCCGTATCGTCGTCAACCTGCATGGCAGTATTATCGGAAATCTGTAAGGCATAACCAGACTGCGTGTCTATTCCTGCAAGAGAAAACCCACCAAGACCATAATCAAACGTTGCATAAGCTCTTACTCCGGCTGCAGAAGCTATATCAACAAGAGAGTCAATCTCTTCAGGTATTGACACACCAGTTATATGGACAGAAAAGGCAGCATCAGACCGCTCTACCAATTCAACGTCTGTACTCCTTGTTGATGCAGCAGCTATGTTCATCACCTGCCATGGTGTACCAGAATATGATGCGGATAGAACAGCATTCAGAATGGCAACGCGATACTCATCGTCGCTCCGACCATCCCGGTTTATATTTGCATATTCTCCAAATCGTTCTAACTCATAACCTGATGCGTTGTAGATGTTTTCTGAGTCATAAATATACTTGGCCAGCGCTTCAATTTGGGGGTGCATAACCCCCATTGCAGAGAAAACATCAACTGGCTGCTTCATGTCTTGCAGATAGCTCGATGGGCGCCTGCGTATCTGCGAATCAAAGTCATAATCAACCCAATCAGACACCTGTCACCTCAATGTTATCAGTTGATACTGACGCATAAGCCGTATCAGGGATGGAGATGTTGTTATCAGAGAAGTTGGTTCCATCCTGACTAACGGTGATATTCATTTTCCCCAGCCCGGAAGTGTTGCTGTACACATAGCCATAAATGCGCTGCGTAATAACGTCGTCACCAAGAGATAGGGTTGCGAAGTAGTTCTGGACGCCTTGCTTGATGAGCGTGATAACAGTTGAAGGGAGTTCTTCTTCCGGATCTAGCATGGTTACTTCTACTTTTACGTAGATTGGGGTATTTACCGGCCTTGAGAAGCTTACGTCATGCGATCTTCCATACGAGTCCTGTACGGTTATCGTCGTTGTCCCGTATGTCGCTATTCCGGCAGCCTTATACTTCCAGATGGTGTTTGCTACGTCCTGCTCAAGCCCGCCGGAAACGATGCAATGGATAGCCTTTGGCGGAATGCTGTCAACAGTCGCCATCGTGTCATTTTCGATTACAACCGCCAGCGTTACGCCCTCTACCTCAGTTAAAAGACGAGATCTGATTGCTGGCTCAGTGGCCGCCCCGCCATTGCTTCCTCGCGCGTTCTGTAAGCGCAATCGGTAATCGGTGTCTGACTCCCTGCCAGAGCCGGTGGAACCTGATACCAGGTTAGTCACTCCATTCCATCCAGTCACAGCACTTACTGGTGTTGAAAGGCCGCCAACCGGAACAACTATTGCCCCGGTTTCTGTTGCCCGAAAGACAGCAGGAGATCCAATTGTTGTCCATGACAGCCCAGAACCAAGAGAGACCGAATAACCCTGGATTAAGTTTTCAGACGTCAGTGATACTGAGGAACCGTTGTTAGAGGATGAAAAGTTAGACGTAGCATCAATGAGCTCTGCCAGACCTTCAGCAATGTCTGTTGCTGTATCACCGCTTTGTTTTGTGTATGTCTTATCAATCCCGGCGACGCGGACGGTATAAGATGCCTGCGTGGCGTTATTAACACGGAAGACACCATCAACCAGAACGGTGCGGCTTATGACTGACGCTTCAGTTAATACAAACTGGTAGTTACCAAATGAAGCGATGGCCCCAGCCGGAACCAGTGTTGATTCTGTTCCGTAGATCACCGCATTCACCTGCGTGTACGATTCACGATTACGCGATATGCCAAACCATGTACCAATCGCGTCCAGTGCCATTCCTGTGGCAAAATTCAGAAATCGTGAATTCCACAGGCGCTCCATAGCCTCAAAATGTACCGCATTGGCCTCAGCCTCTACGCCTACCCATTGCCCCGTTGTGCTATCTGCCTCCCGGTTAATGGGGCCGACAACTGACTCAAGCGAATTCCCAACCTCCTGAACACATTCAGCAAGGGTTGGTTTCTCAAGGCCGGTATCCGTGATGAATGTATCTGCCATCTTATCTCCGGGCATAAAAAAACCCCGCCGCAGCGAGGTTTGTTGTTTTAGAATTTTCAGGGGTATTGGACTATGCCGTAATCGGTTTGCGCCTCAAACTCTACCGTTAACAGGCGATTCTTACGATCAAAGTTCCAGTTGAATGAGTTGATTGCCGTAACTCCATCAACATCCATAATCTGAGACTTAATGGCATTGATGGCTCCGGTTTCAGTCACTTGCTTACCAAGAATTGACTGGAAATATGGGGTGCCAAAATCACCGTCCAGAAACCACTCGCCACGAAACAGGGAAAGCCTGAATTCAAGTTGTTGTCTGACTCTTTCAGCCCCATCAACGTACTGAAGAAGTCCGTTCTGGAAGGCAATCTTCCCGTCTTTTAATCTGAAGTCGATCATATGCCTCCAATAAAAAAACCACCTTAATGGTGGCTAGAAATGGTCAAGCGTGATTAATTGCAAAGAAGGTTCTGCATACCATATAAGCTATCACTCACCGCTGGCACTGCTGATTAAATCGCACTCCTGCTGAGTAAGTCTTTTCGATTTCTGAGGGGTTCCATAGTGACACCTTGATGCGATTTCTCTGGTGGCAATATCAAGGTAATACTCTGCTCTATCGTTGAGTTCTCTGGTTATCTTTTTTTGTGTTCTTGGGCTGCCATCTTCGTTATTGTTGGCTTGCGCCTGGGCCTCGCTAACCAAAACGCTTCTGATGGTTGGCGTGTTCAAGTCAATATGCGACTTGAAATATTCATCAATTGTTCCTGCAATAGATAAGCTAGGCAGCATTGCAGATATGATAAGTATTGCTCTAATCAATTTTCAGGTCCCCCAGTAGTTCCACCGCTGTCGCCAGGGTGTTTATGTGAACCTATTTTAATACCATTTATCACAACGTCACCAACAACGTTTACCGTGCCAGTGATAGAGGCCACGCTTCCCTCTCCTCCTGATGCAGTCATCCCACCTTGGTAAGTGAACATCTGCTCAACAGTCAGTTGGCCTTTCACCGTGTGAAGCGGCGTCGTTTCCTCCACGCCTCCGGGGGCGTTAATGGTGATCTTTCCGTTACCATCAATCGCTATAAAAGCATTCCCGAAGTACAAACGCATATCATCATTACCAGGAACCGAGTCATCATAACCGCCTCCGGGGATAACATAGCTGTCTACAAGGTCGAACTTCCTGAGGTCGTCAGGGTCATCTATGGCCTGTTGGCATACAATCAGAAGCCCCTTATCACCTGCGCCTACGGGCCCCTTAACACCTGCCTGACCATTCGCAAACTTTGGCCACACAAGACGAATATTGTGAAGGATTGGAAATGCGTTACTATCGCCGTCCGGGAATTTTTTTTCACCGTCCGGCCGCACCGTAACTCTACCATTGTTATAGCCAGTAATAGTGCACGGTATCGCTGTATTTACCTGGTCAAGCTCGCTGCCAATCATCTGGGTCAGCGCTTCAATGAAATCACTTCTGTCAGCCATTTGGATACCTTAAAAGCGCTTCTACGAACCAGGATTGACCGTGCGTATCACCCATGTACCTGGCTTCTTCTACTCGGAAAAACTCGCCATCAATACCACGTGATATTAACTTTACGTAGCTTCCAGGGTAGATAGCTGGGTTAATTAGCGATTGCACGCGATACCCTTGCACTTCCAATGTAACGCGCTCTTTTAGCTTAGCAGTTGGGTCTTCTACATCTACAACAGTCCTGATTACACCTTTTTGTCCATATTTGATGCCATCTTTAGCTGCTGATTTCTCGGTCATCTGCTTGGCTTCCCTGCGTGGGTAGCCAATCATTCCCGTATCCTTTGTCAGAACGACGGCTGTTTCTGCATAAACACCACCCTTCTTGATTATCTGCAACTCTCCATCCTGTGCAGACCATTCAAGTCCTAGAAAGTTACATACCCTATCCATTGCATCTCTTGCCCGACCATTATGGGCGAAGCCAGACTGATACTGCCGGTCTGTTACGTTTACAGATAGCTTTAGTGGAAGCCCGAAGTTTGCAGAAACGCCCCGTAAAACGGTTAAAGCTGATGTATTTGGTGGGTAACTTGCTGATATTTTAGCGTCACGTAGTGGAATGACACTGTCTCGAAGATCCATCTCGGTCAGGACGTCTGGACCATCCTGATAAGTAATAGATCGGCAAACCGTTCCAGTAAACAGAGTCACTGCACCAATATCTTGCTCATAACCCGCCTTGAGGATGACAAGGTTATTTACAGTTTCCATCATTGCAATGGTCGTTGGTGAGGCGTTATATACCTTGAGATTGCATTTGTTTGCTGTCTTGCTTGATGTTTTTTGGATATCAAACTCGAACCGCAGATCTTTAATGCTTACAGCTTCACCTGAAGGCCGCCCTACTATTAATTCAGCTGTCCGCAGAAACAACGGCATTTATTTCATCTCCTGATACATAAACCAGCGTGAAATCATCGCCGAGAGAGTCAAAGTCGGCCTCATCTTTATCACCATATGTACGCATGAAGATGAAGTCACCATCGAACTGAGACAGGCCAAGAAACCCTATTAGTTGAGAATCTCGCACCATTCTCATTCCCGTCGCAATCGGTGTTGATTCCCGGTCATAGATGCCCATTGACCAGAAGGCGAACCTCTCATTCCACTTCACCCGGATAGTAAATGTCTGGTCGCCGATCGCAACATCAGATGTCTGGTCAGGATATCCCTGAATGAAGTTAATGGTTATCACAGATTGCTCCCGGAGATGATATCAGCAGCCTTTTGTTTAAGATTTTTTATGGCACTTCCTGCACCTGAAGCAATCCCTTCAAGTAGTCCGACATCTGAAGTTGACTTCCCATTATTCTGAACAGGAGACGCACGTTTTTGAGTTGACTTGTCTGCACTATTGGAAGTGCCGGCCTTCCCAGTCGAATCACTCTGTTTCTTTACACCAAGGCCGGGAGGAGTATTTGTTGACTGTGTCGTAACTATGCGAATCTGTGTAGCCTGAATAGTGATGGTTATTGCATTGCCGAGATCTGGGCTTCTTGGGATATTTAAACCAGATATCGCCATATCAACGTAGTTAGCATACCTGGTATAGATGGTTATCAGTGCCTTTGATTTATACAGAGCGTCTAAAACCTGAAATGCCTCCGCGACTCTGTCTGTATCAAGTAAATTGCCACCGAGGAAGATATTTGAACCATCAATTGGCGAGTTGCTAATCATGCCTGTGATGGTTAAATTTTTTGGCCTGTCAATAATGTGGTCCGCTACTGGAGAACCATTTTCAACCGGGTTTTGAGTTACATCCCGCTGCCAGTCGTGAACCTCTGCATCTATAGAGTCGAACTCAAGCGAGCCGACATTTGGATCATCTATCGAAAAAAATCCATCAGAACTTCCGCTCCAGATGAACCCCAATAAATCAGTTCCGGCCATTATCGAGTCACCCCGCGATTAAAAAGCATGTCACTGGTAAAGTGGTCGCTTCCTACAGAAGAGAAAGCCTCAGTGGCAGAGTTTCTTAGAAATGACACTTGCTCAGATGGAGACCCTGCTGGAACTTCTATTGAGCCGATGTTCACATTTACTTGCGGCCTATTGTTTTGCGGAGAAATAAGCGAAGGAGCGATCACACCCAGGCTGTTTTTTTGTGACCCTGGCTTTGCTTCAACAGAGTCCCCGCCAATGCCAAGCCAAGCTGTGAACTTTGCCGCTGGGCCAGAATTAGAGAAGAATTTCATGGCTTCAGATAGTATGTCGGCACTTCCAGCTAAAGGGTTTAAGTTTTTGTAGACAATATCCCCTACATCTGCACCAGAGAAATCGGCCAGTGCCTTATTCCCCTTCTCAACCCAGAACGTCATCCATTTGAACCATTTTATAACCTCCTTGACGTTACCAATGGTTAAATCAAGGGCGGTATTTAGCTGGCTTATTGAGTCGGTATAATCAGTAACCGGCCCAACGGCCCTCCCCAATAATGACGATTGATTGTTTAGCCATCGATTAACATCCTCGCCAATGGCATAGAGTAAAACCATACCTGCAATTAATAGCGTTACAGGAGACATAAGCGCTGCGAAGGCAGCAGGAAGAAGCCAGATAGCGCCGAGCAAACCTGCCGCGCCGATAGCAACAGTGAGGAGTTTTACCGCGTTTTCAGCCCCGCCCAATGCATCAATGACAATCTGCATCGCGTATTCAGCTTTATTCGACATCCACAGAAACATACCTGCAATTTTGGGGATGATCTGCGATTCCCGGTTAAGCCTGTCCGTGAATAGTTTCCAGTTATTACCGATGATGGTTAGCGACTGCTGCACCGTCATAGGCATGGTTTTCACACGGGAGGTGTACTTGTCGTAGAACTGGTTAACCGCCTTGAGAAGCATCTCGGCCGTCACCAGCCCCTGAGACTGCATTTTTTTATAGTTCTGGACGTTGCCAGCTATTGCTTTGGCGATGTCATTGAACAGCTCACCCTGCGCATCAATGAGGGAGTTCATCTCCTCACCCTGAACGACGCCGCCTTGCATGGTCTGGGATAGCTGGAACAGCGCTGCGTTAGCTGACTCAGTAGCGGTACCGTTACTTACGAATGCCGCAGAAAGCGTATCCATGAACTTGGTTGTATCATCGGCATCGCCGCCAAATTGCTTGATGCCGCTGTTCATCTTCGCCCATGAACCGGTATAAGCCTCAACCGATACACGCCCGTCATTAGCATGTCTGGTAAGCTCATCCAGCTTGCTGGCGGCGTTATCCATATCGCCAGTGCTGTTGCCAATCTGAGAGCGAAGGTTTTGCATCTCATCGGCGACGTCGATGATGCTTTTGATGCTTATGCCGGTAAGGAGTCCTGTCAGTACAGTTCCAAGCCCCCTGAAACTCTCGGTGACGCTGTGAACCTTACCGTCAATCTTATCCAGGTCTCGCCCGGTTTGTTCAGTGCCCTGAAGCCCAAGACGAATGAGCAACTCACGGATTACCATGTCATTCCTCCGGACTTCCGTAGTAATCAGCCATATCAATCAGGCCGTTCAGTTTGATGATGTCTTCTGTCGTAACAACTCCGGATTTGACGCCTTCAACGGTACACATTTTTCGCATAATTGGGCGCCAGACCCAGAGTTCATTCTGAACGTCTTCCCTTAGCTTGCCTGGGCGCTTTTGCTTGCCAGCGCCTTGACCCGGCTTGATAACTCTTCCGGGCTCAGTCCAAACAGGCTCAAGATTTGAGTAAAAAAAGGGGCGAAATTGAGTTTCAGCACTTCCCAGATAACCTGGAAAAGATCAAAAAGCGTATCTGCGGTGAAAACCCTGTTGATGTTCTGCTCTGAATCAAGCTTCACACCATCGGTAACACATGCGGCCATGGCGTCGCGCATGATTGGCATGATGACGGTTTCAAGCGTCTTCTCGTCAATTCCCGATAGCAGAGCAATGGCGTTTGCTTCAGTTCCCTGAGCCAGCCCTTTATCAAGCAATGTCTTTAGCTTCACGAGGTGTTTTGCAGCTGAGAAGGCATTCATTTTTGCCGCAGAAAATTCCTTTTCGCCAACGTTGAAAGTATGCATTTCCATTAGTTATTACCACCTACATAGAGTTGAAGAGCAGCTGATGCGAACACCCACACACGTTCACCAACCGCATTGGTTGAGAATGCTACCGGCGGCGCGGTTTGGATCCAGCAATCAGCGCCAGCAATGACGGTTCGACCAGACATGTCAATGACACTGATTGGAAAGACGGCATCACCCTCAAGGCCGAGGCTATCCATGTTTAACAACGCGGATAGTGCGTCGTTAGCTGAGCTGGTTTGAAGTAATCTGACTTCGATGGTGCCTGATTTGTCAGTGTTCTTGGCGCGTCCGGTAGCGCCATCAAGTCCGGTACGCTTGCTGAACAGATCGCTTGTTCGCGTAGCGGTGACAGAGTCGCCATCAGAGAAGCCGGACAGAGGAACGGTACCGATAATTACATGAACTTCAGAGCCGTCAAATGTGCCAGACAAGCCATAATTAGCAGACATTCAATGCTCCTTATTCGTAACTGTATGAAAGTGTGCCGGTGATCTTAACCAACTGGATAGCGCCAGCCAGAAGAGCATCGAACGAGATATAAAGAATGCGGGATGCTTTGATATCAGCGTCAACATCCGCGGCGTTGGGATAAGAAAGCTTAAATCCTGGTACTGTTTCGCCAAGGCTATCTTTCTCATCAGGAGCGATGACACCTTGCGTCTGTGCATTGAGCAATCGCGCGCGCAGTGTGTTGATGATTAACGCAATGCCCACGTTGGTATATGGCACTTTGCTGTTGCGGATCATCACGCCGGCGATAGCTGTCTGGATATCATTAATCAGCCAGTCTCGGTCGCGGACAATATCAATCCACTCTCCGGATGCAACCTTTCCTGACGCCTGATTCTCAGTACCGACACCGAATAGATAAATGTTGTCCGAGTATTGCTCGTAGGTATTTGCGTTCTTGGCAATGATGAGCGCCTTCTCCGTATCAGTGAAAGCGCTTGGAGTGATGGTCACCAGAGACTTAAGAGCAAATACAGTTTGCCCTGGGTCTTTAGTGAAGAACCTTCCCATAACTGCAGCATCAGGATATTCAGAAACAGAGTTCTTATGCGCAATCAGCGCCGTACGAAGATATTGCGCGTCTTGTAATGTGCTCGCGATATCGTCTTCAGCAGAGGACCAGACAGCGACAGTCGCGGTACGCGCAAAGAACAGTTTGCTTTGCGTTTCTGTCCATGTGGCGCCTTGCTGAATCAAATTGTCTCCCAACTCAACCAGTGACCACCCATACCATGTATTGTCTGCGGCTTTGATTTTGTCCATGTCGGCGGACAGGCCAGTTGTCGATCCTGATAATGCGATAGACAAATTATTGGTTGGTTGCACTACATTGTCGCCAGGGTTAGATACAGTCAGCGTTAGTTTTCCATCGGAGACCACTGGCGCAGCAAAAATATCTTTAACTGTGCTTGCAGTTAGCGCTGCACTGAGCCCATCAAGCACATCTTCTTCAGTGTCACCACTGGCTGCAGTGTAGGTTACGTCAGTACCATTCACGCTAAAGGTATAAATCTTTCCGGTAACGGGTGCGGACGATAATGTAAACACTACACCTGCTGCGTCGCGTCGCCCAACATACGCCATAGCCGGACGCGGATCCTGACTGAACACGGCCTGAAGCGCAGACAGCGTGGCCGCGTCAAGATTGTCGCCTGCAGCTGCGGAATAACTACTGTATTTTCTTACCCGATCGGTAAATGCGGTGGTCGGAGAGACAATCAGAGGGATACCGAAAGACGCCTTTCCTACCGTTGCTGTGTTGAGTGAAATATCAACATTAGCAATCTGGTTCAATGAGGCCATTGAAAGCTCCAAATTTATTCGATGGTGATTGTTTCGTGGATGCCTTCGCCGCCAACTTCCCCGGTGACGTCCACTGTTTCGATAAGCCCGACATCGTCGGTATAATTGGTTGTGTAGCGAAAGGTAAGGTCGAGGTTTGCCATGGGCTCAAAGTTCGCATCATCTCGTAATGCGGTAAGGTCAGTTACGCTTCCACTTGTATTGATAACAAGATGAAGCCGATGCATCAGGTAGCGCGATGTTGTTTTCCTGATTGCATTAACCAGATTGTCCGCGTTCTCTCTCGCCTCGCCTCCATAGAAGTTAACCAGTATCGCCCCTTCCCTGGTGCCTTTAACTGGCATTAGGCCGCCACCGTCCACCAGACCATAATCATCACCACCAACAGTGGTTCTGGCACTTATCTGATAGGTGGCATAAGGTGGCTTCGGGCGCGGCCCGTTCTGATTCGCTCTGATAACTGGAATGCTGATTAACTGAGAAAGGAGAGATTCTGCGACCGACTCTATAAGGTCAGCCATCGTATTTCCTCACGCAATAATATTTGTAGTGGTTGATGATTCCATTCTGCCAGGGCTCCCGGTGAATTAGTTCGTAGTTGAAACCATCGATGACTATTAAGACCGGCTGTAGCAAATCCCCGCTTCCACCATCGTTGGTTATCTGTAACTTGCTATCGCTGTACAGGCGCCTGAAATCGTCAATTCTTCGCCCTTCAGCAAGGTGCTCTACTTCCTGGGTATCTTTAATCGACTGAACAGAAAAAAGAGCAGAGGATTCGTTATAGGTCCCCTCTATCCACTCGCCGTTAAGGTATTGTCCTTCTGAAGGCGTTAAAACGGTGTACGGTCTCCGAAAAGGGTTCATGCTTTTGTATCTCCGTATTTGTGAATTGCGAAAGTCACAGAGTTCAGCATGACGCCAGTGTCAATCAGCGGCTTATCGGAACCCTTTAAAGCGATTGTTACTGGAGAGTTTGGAACCCACGCTCCATTGTTGATGCTTTTCTTCACCCCGTTCACCATCCTTGCACCAGCTGCGTTGAAGAACTGATTCATCGTCCCACGCCCTGAAATAACCATGGCAATCCCGCGAGCAGAGAATCTGGTTAAGTCATCAATGCTGCTATCAAAATAGGAGCGCATGAATGGTCTCGATGGAATGGTTCTGGTGCCAAATTCGTTCCATGTTGCATATTCAGCAACCTGCAATCCATCGTTCGTCGCCCCCTGCTGGATACCAACAACAACCTCCTTATCCCCTGTCGCCTCCAGTCCCCTGACAAGCCTGTCCCATGCTCGCTTGTCATCGACAATCTTTACGGACATAGGCAGCCGCCAATAACACCGCGAGTCATCAATGCAAACCCGCCGCCCATCTTCTTACGAAGCATCAGCAGCAGGTTTCCGTATGAGGTGCCGCCGAGATAGCTGGTATCACTGGAGATATTTCCGTAAGTGATCGCAAGATCACCCTCTTTTCTGGATTGAACTTTTCCCGATGAGGTTGAGCCGTCCTGAGAATATCCACCAGGTGAAGCCATGATGTGTGCGGCCATTAAGGCCAGTGCTACGTTGTAATATTTCCCATAGTCACCTTCACACACAAAAACAGACGCCAGTTCGAGATACGAATTGACGACTTCGTCAGGAACGGCCGCAAACTCCGGGGCGATCAGGCGGAAGATTTCCAGCGGCGTCTTTCCTTCGAATGCGGCATAGTTCATTACTTAGTGTCCTTTTTGGATTTCTCTATTGCTGTTGCGGTAACTTCTTCATCTTTAGAGGCAATCCGCAGTTCGCCATTGGAAATTGATGCCTGGACTGATGAGTTATCTTTCCATTTATCATCAACTTCTGCTGTCTGGCCGGGTGAAAGTTTCTGGCCGCCGATGTAATACAGTCGTGCTGAGGTGTTAGTGATCTTCATTGCTTATCCTTAAAAAGAGGCCGAAGCCTCTTAGATGCCTTTGATGAGATGGAGAGTCAGTGGCAGGTAAACCTGAACGCCAGTCGCGCGGCTATGGCATGGGATCTTAAATGCCAGGTTATTAGCCTGCGGCGGTAACTGTTCAAACGGCTGCGGGATTTCCATAGAGGCGTTATCAGCGTTGCGTTCCATTACCAGCGCGGCTTTAGTACCTGCGCCATCGATATCTTCCAACTCGTTTACACGGATCCACTGCATACCTGGGTACTGAGTATTGAAGTAGGTCATGTATGACGTGTTGGTGTTTGGCATTGGCTTGGACAGGATTTTAAAAGCGCTTGGCGGCAGTGCGATGACGTTAGCGGCATGCAGGCCTTTAGTTACCGTCTCGATAGCAGAAACAGCATCTTCCAGTTCACCAGAGGCGATCTCGCCAGTGGTCCAGCCGGCAGAAGTGGTTACCGGGATGTTAGGGTGATCCAGTACGCCGACGATCTGATAATCATCATCGCCATAGAAAGCCAGGTCATTAACCTTCACGTCATGCGCACGACGCGCAGCGTTAGCCAGGCGAGTTGGCAGATTCTTGCCGGTTGCCTGTGAGGCACGAATTTCCATCAGGCTATATTCGTAGAAGTTACCGAGGCTGAAGACCTTTCCAGTTTCTTCACGATAGTTAACGCCTACGTTTGGCAGATCGTCAGAGTAGTCAGCAATGATGCGCGCCATGCCGACTGCATCCCATACGCCGTAAGTGAAAGTTTTGGCGTATGAAGGGATTTCTGAAGTCACCGGAAAAAGAGTGGTCGCAGTCAGTGCGGGGTATTCGACTTCGTAAACTTTGGACTTAACGTAATCCAGTTCACGAGCCAGGAAGATTGACTCCCCTTCATCCAGCCGAATACCGTTGGCCGCCGCACCATGCTCAATTGCGAACAGGTCCGCTTCGTCGTAATTCATCTGTTCCATTATTGTTCCTTATGCGGTTGGCTGCGTGGTCTGGTTGCGGATTTGAACTTCAGCCAGATTAACTGTTGTGCCAGCGCTGTCTTTGAATGTGGTGAACTTGCCGGTAAACACCCAACCGAGAGCCAGGGAGCCACCGGTAGCCGCTACCTTGCCAGCGTCTGCGCCAGAGGTCAGAACATTAACGCCTGTACCCATTGTTGGTGCTGCAGACAAGGTTGTTACCGCCCAGATGCGGCCCCATGTCATTACGTTGACGGCATCTCCATTTTCGTATTGGCCGGTGACGCAGCCGTAGTGGCTGAAGCGGCAAATACCCATCAGGTTGGCGGCATCTCCGGCAGCTGATACCTGCTTAACTACACGCTTGTCATTGGCTACTGATACGCGAGCCACAACATAACCAGGCTTGATAGCACCTTGTGCTGCGTTGCAACCATCTGTGATTTGATGAGTTGAATCTGACCGCATTCCAGGCATTGCGATCTGCATATCGTTATCGTAGGAAGTCTGAACAGGCATTATGCTGTCTCCTTTTTGCCGTGCAGGCGGTCGAGGTATTTTTGGCGAGCAGCAGCAGAGCCTTTTGGTTCAGCGGAGTCATCGCGGGTTTGAGCTTTGTCCTGATTGACTGTTTTGCGCTGCTGCTCCATAGGTGCCGACTCAATCGCCATGTCGAAGGCAACGTTGATGTAGGTGTCGTCTTTGCCGTCGAGTTTGATGGATGGTTTCAGCTTGGCTACAACCGCTTTCTTGACAGCGATATCATCCAGCCCATCACACTTGATGCCATGCTTCTCTGCTTTTGCTTCTAGCTCGGTGCGAGCCTTGATGGTTTTCTCTGCATCTTCGCGAGCCTGCTTCAGCTTGTTTTCAAACTCTGCAGCGTCAGCTTTCAGTGTGTCGCGCTCTGCTGTGATGGTTGAAATGGTAGTTTGCGCGTCGGACAGCTTGGTTTTAGCGTCCTCTGCATCCTGTTTCAGGGCGTTGAACGCCACGACCACTTCCGGGGAAGCGTCGTACTCAAGCCCGTTGTCGAGTCGCAATTTCTGCATTGTTTTGCCTTTTGGTTGGTTGTCGTCATCTTCAACGATGATTTCTTCATCACCGTCCAGATTCAGGGTTGCCACGTCTCCGGCACGGGCCTTTGAGACAAGAGCTAAATGGTTGATTCTGATATTGCGCTGAATGGCGTCATAGGGCTGCCCCTCCCATTCACCTGGGGTTTCATCAAGGTCCAGTCGGTAGCCGAGAGAAAGTTGCTTTGCGCGGCCTGATTTAGCCTGATTGATTGCTTCGTCAGCATGGATAATGATCGGCACAGAGACGTTATTACCATCCTGCTTACCGATATCCAGCATCGTTCCTACCTGATGCTTTCGTGAGTTCTTCGCGTTTACGGCGCCGGGGTGGCCCAGAGTTATTGGCTTGCCTTTGAATGATGCGAGCGAATCAGCATTAAATACCTCTTCAGGAGGCCGCAATTCGCGTCGAACGCCACCATCTGGGTTTCTGTATACCTGGATTCCGACACGGCCTACTACGGGCGTGTCCTCCAGATAGCCATCCTCATTTACAGACGCACGAAGCTCACCCCTGTCATAGCGAGTAACTGTCTTCATTGTTTGCCTTTTTGGTTAATCGATATCGAAAACAGAACCAGACCAGTCAGGCTCTGCATAACATCGGCAGCGCACTGGCTGCCCGGGGTGGCCGTCAGAAGGAGGAGAGGACCATTTGTAATGCTTTCCCTCCCTTTCGACGTGTAATTGCCGCTCTCTATTGTCCAATACGCCGCGCCAGATATAGCCATCTATTCCGGCATCCTTCTGTCGCTGCTGAGTAAGCGCAGAGTTAGCTTTCCCTATCTGATCTACTGCTATCAGATTTGCTCGTCTTTCAGTTACGCCGTAGCGCTCCTGGATTTGCTTCTTGATGGTTCCGGCGCTGGAGCCGTTCATCACCCCGCGCTGAATAACTCCCTCCATATCGGAAAGCTCATCAGCTGGGATTGACTTAATCAGGCGCGTGTTTTCTGCGATCCATATTTCCTGCATATCCCTTAGCCATGGCTCAGCGCGGTAAGCATCCACCCCCAGCACTCCAGAAGAGGTGGGGACAGTTGTCTGTCCGGCAATTACAGCCTGGGATGGCGGGATGTCGTATCCTGTTCCGCCTTTTACTATCAGGCGCCACTGGCGATCGTTGAACTGAGAGGTTAATGCAAAAAAAGTTGGCAGCCTTTCGATGACTATGTTGAAGATTCTGTTACCTGCATTGCGCAAATAAGCAAGAATTGCATTCATGTCGTCCTGCCAGCCATCGAAACGGATATCGCCGTATGCTGAATTGATTTCCCTGTTGAACTGTCTGGTAGCCTTTACAAGAGCGTTGCTATAGTCGCGCTCAACGCCATACGGGTGAAGCCATACCCTAGCCATCGCTCACCTCTGGATAAACGTAACCGCCACGTTTTTTCAGTGTGGCAACACCTTCATCGTTGCTTACCCAGCCAAGTTGGGAATAACGCTCATCAGCCTGTGACCACTGGTTAGCCGTTTCTGCCTGCTCTTTCTCGGTTGGTACAGAAAGCGGGTTGAACTTAATCGTCCACGTTTTATCAGTAGTGAGAAAGTTAACCGCTTTTTCTATTGCCGGTCTTGCCTCATCCTTCTGCTTACGGCCAATCAACTGCTTCCATGACTCAGGAACAGTGGTTTTATCCGCTCCCTGTCCTGACGGCGTTTTGGTGAACAGGATTTGTTCATCGATGCCAGTCAGTGCAGATATGCGCAACTGCTTTCGGTCCTGCACGTCGACCACGCCATCAAGATTGCCATTAAGCAATTCGTACTTCTCTGTGTTCGCATCTACGCCGATGGTGTTGCCATTGCTGCGCGTCATGTCGACCATGTTTAGACGAGCCTGAACAGCATCACGACCTTCGCCGTCCTTACACAGTTCAGCAAGGTCGGCAGCAGACCAAACTCCCTGCTGCTTGCGTTCAAGCAGGCTTGTTGCATGTGCGTGACTCAGGCCGAAGTCGGTTAGTGCCTGATAGATACCCTGCAAACACGAAGCGCCCCAACCCTGATTCTGGTGCCTAATCTGATTCGGCAACCGCTCCCCGTCGAAAATATGGCAACGGCTGGCGTGTACGTAATATGGCGTACCGGAGATCGGGTTAATCTGGTACTGGATAATCTCACCGTAGGTGATGCTTTCCGGGTTCAGATCGCGAAGGAAAGGCTGCACCTGATAACGGTCATAAACCCTGACAAACTCAAGTTCTCCATCGCCGACAGGTGATTGCAGTTCGCCACCATCGTTGACGCCGAAAAGCATCAGTGATCCGCCGTAAAGCCGAGCCCAAGCAACCGCATCGGTAAACTGCTGCGTCAGATTGAGCCCATCCCAACGAGACATGATTTCTGGCTCATTGCTTGCCCCCTCTATTGCGAAGCCAGCCCGGAACATTTCGTCGGCCACGATATCGACAATCCGACGCCCCAGGCCATCCCCGAGATAAATATTGTCCAGTGTGCTTTTGCTTAGCAGGTGAGCCTGACGGATACGGCTGTACGCCGATCTGTCACCACCCGTACCGATATTCATGAACACGTTTTGATAGCTGTCCATGCGCATCTGTTTATCGTGTTTCTTTTGCTGCCTGTTGTTGCGTTTAGCCATGTGAGTTCTCAGCTTGCAAGCGCCTTGAGTCTGCGTAAAGCATCACTGCCGAGGAGCAGCTCCTCAGTCACGGCGTCGATAAGGTTATCCACGATATCGTCGTGGTCGTGGGTGTCGTCGTAGGTAAAAGCACTATGCTCAGCAATAAACTCTGATGAGAATGACGCCTCAGCAGGTAGATATACGCGCTGCGCCTTGACCACCGGCAGGACGTCCATAGCGCGAGTTACCTTGTCTTTATTTCTCTGAAGCGCGGTTATCTTAATTGGAAGTTTTTTCTCAAGGTTCTGAATCAGAGCTGTACCGCTGGACTTATCTTCAACGTAGATTTTTCTGAGCGTTCCGGATTCACGATTCTTGCGCCATGCTTGAGAGATAAACGCTTTGAAGTTCGTTTCCAGCTCTGGCGCCTTCCACTTACCTCGCTCCATGTGAATGAGATACAGGTCATCTTTGTATACCCCCCACTCGCACAGAACTGACCAGTCGTTATGGTTCGCTGTCTTTTGTGCTGTATCCGCGGTAGTGAACCTGTATTCATAGCGATCGGGTTCAGGTTTATCTGCGTCAGGCCCGTATGTTTGCCACCATGAACCATCAAATACGTTGCCGCCGAGTTTGATAGGCTTTTGCATCCCCTGAGACATAAATGTGTATTCATCCGTGTCCCACTGCCGGCAGAGATCTCCTACATATTCGTTGGCAGGCCAGTATGACCAGTAACCTCGCATCTTCTCGCTGTCTTTGACGTCATTCCAGCAATGATCCTTAAGCCACTCTGGTAAGGAGTCGATATAGGCTTCATCAATGAGCGCAGGAATGATGACGTGTTCAAAGTCGATACCCATGGCGCCTGACAGCATGAAAGCGCTGCTGTCGTCTGTGTGCAGTCGCTGCTGAATGGCAACGATTGGTGTTGGGTTGTCTTTTGACTTATTAGCGCGACGGGAGCGGATAGTGTTGGTTAATGTCTGCTGCGCTTTCTTTCTCTTAACCTCTGAGAACACGTCGAGAGGCTTGTCGAAGTCATCGAGGTTTATCCACCCTGAAAAGCCGGGCATCTGATAGCCGCCACGCGATCCGGTAATCTGACCACTGGCTGCTCGACTAACCACTTCCGCTTTTACCTTCCCATCATCATTCAGTAGTTGCCACTCATCAGCCTGATTAACGCCCAGTGAATGAGGCCATAGCGCCTGAAACTCAGTGGAGGTGATTATTTCTCGGCTTCTGCGGCTGTTGCGCTTTGTAAGGGTATCGCTGAAGGAGATATTGAGGTTTCTCACCTTCTGGCAATTAAGCATTGTCCACACTGGCGCATGGATGCTTAACATCTCTGTTTTACCACTGCCCGGAGGAACGTTGAAGACGACATTACGGCGCTTGCCGACGACGATATCCTCTATAACCTGCGCAATGTATCGGTGATGCCAGTTAACTGACCACTTCTCACCCTGCAACAACTGAAAGAATATGCGGTTAAAGGCCAGAAATGAGCGCTCGGACAGGACTTTGATGGCTTGGCGTTCTGCTTCGCTCAAATCTTCCCATTCGAGTATTTGGCTCATAGTTTGCTCAATATGCTGTTAAGCGCCTTTTCGTCGACTTCAATGCTGTGGGATTGCTGTATTGGCCCACCATCTTTCCCTGTGTGCTCAAGTTTTTGTCTGTTTGTATATGCATCTCCACATTCCTTAGCCGCCTGCTCCAGTAGCTGAGCCGTCATGCCAATGTTCTTCATGTTTTCGGCAGTCATGGACATTCGCTGCAGGACGCGCAGGCGATAGGATTTGTTCGCGATCGGGATATCGGAGATTTCATTCAGGAATCGTTCGCGCGTGGCGTTGAAGAGGTCAACCCACTTTTTTGCCAGACCCTTGCCGCTTACCTTCGTTGGATCATGCGATTCAACTTGCTGAGGTGTGACCTTTATTCCGTAATCTTTTTGGATAGCCTCGACAACAATTGACAGGCTGTCATAGCACGCAAGCATTTGAACGATGGCGGCTTTCACTTCCGGTTTTAGTGCAGCCATAGATAACCATCCTTCCAAAGCATTCCAAAATTAAGCCAGTTTCAGCATGCAAGTCCCGCACGCCCTGGCAACATCGAGATGAGCAACCTCCGCCGGCCTGTTTGCCGCATCAACCAACTCCTGCACATCATTACTAGCGCCGTAACGCCTGACCACACCAACGAACTCTTCGACATCGTGTCCGCGTAGAGTAAGAACCGGCATCCCGGTCTCTTTGTTGAACTTAGGCGCGCCGGAGTCATCGGTAGCCTGGGCAATGTGGTAAAGCTCATGCTCCACCAATGCGCAGAACTCAAGGTCACTGCACTGTGAGCAGTAATCGGCAGCCAGCGTGATGATGAACTTCGGCATGCGTCCGAACCATTCATGCATCTGCTGTTCCATTCTGGCTTTCTGCCAGCCGCCGGCGCGAAGCATTACCTGTTCGGCCTGACCGAGAACATAGCGACCTTTCTTCGCGAAAGAATCAGACGCCCACATAAAGCAGAGGTCAGCATCGAGAAGATGCCCATGGTCTGGGTTATAGATGCTTCCGGTGTCGATGATTATTTTTTCTTGTACCCAAAAATAAACTTCCTTTGCTGGAATGATTTCAATGCGATTTTGTAGATTGTTGTTAACAAACCTCATCGGAGGACGTGGCCTACACATGATTTCGCCTTTTATATTTATATTTAAAATTCAAAACGATAGATGCAACCCATAGCTTTGACATGCAAAAGTAAAAATAATATTTTGCTCGGGCTTAAGAAATGATTTATGAATCAATGTGATGTTATAAAACCAACAACAAAAGGACCAACCATGACACAGCAAGACCCTATAGCCAAAAGAATAGAAAAATCTGTAGAGGCATTCTTCGCAAATGATTACGAAACCTGTCTCCTGCAACTTTTTCCAGCTGTAGACAATACATCCAAGGCTAGAAGACCCAAAAAAAAAGTTGGAGAACGCATAAAATCGTTCTTAGATGACCAGCAGGACATAATTACCTATATCGCATTAAGAATTGCTTTCAAAGGTGGAATCATGATCGATGATCAAACTCTGTCAGATGCAATTTACCACATCACAAGAACATCAATTGTTCATGAGGGGCAGCTTGATCCTCGACTTAAATTTGTAGAGGAAGGCGAACTAAGGGCTTCTAAGGATTTGTGGATCCTACCTAAGAATTATATCTTTGGGATGATAATTGCCGTTATCACAGCAAAGGAAAATAAGCAATCATCTCTTCCTGAAGACTGGAAGATTGAAATGTTCGGCAAAGAGTTTACGCTCAACAACATTTGGGGGGAAGAGGACAAATTCCGTCAGGAATTTCTTCCATAATAACCCATCAATTCAATGTAATAAAAACCCGCTTTTGCGGGTTTTTATTCTTTACCACTGCATGTCCATTGAGTCTTTGTACTCACGGAGCTGGATGAAGTCCTTAGCTATGCATGAAATGCTCTTAGCAATGAACTGCTCCTGGTTGAGTGTTCCGTTCTCATAATCTGAGATGATTGGCTTAAGTGGTTCGCATGCTTTTGCAAGTAACTTGATGTTCTCAAGCGATGATTCGAAGCCAAGACCTTCGCTAACCAGCACCTCATCACCCTCAAAGAATGCTTTAACTTTTTTTGATAATCCCACAAAAAATCCTCCATTTTCAGATCAATCCTATCTGCATAGCAGTGATTTGTGAACTACCAGCAATAGTTAACCCTAAGGAATGTGATGCTGTTTGTATTTTGTCTCCTAATAAGAGACAAAAGCGCATCCCGAATAAAGTTACGCAATAGAAGCCATCACTTGGCGCTATCTGAACTTTATGGAGGATGTATGAAACACAAATATTATGTCGACTTGGCCACTTCCTATTGCATTTTCTTTACTGCTGCTATTGAACTTGCTTTGAAAGCTCACTTTCTCTTCGTCGAGCTTTCTCAATACTTCTAATCCCCGCCTTATCCAGATTGCATTGCCCCAGCGCAGAATAAAGCATCGCGTTTAACTCCAGACTAGCCTGCCACGTAAACGGAACCTCCATTCCGGGGATCGGTGTGTCTGCAGTAAGGTCAGTGCTTATCGGGACTACTGGTGCCGGAACGTAAACCGTCCGCGTATTCCCGCAAGCTGTCAGCAGCGGCAGCAGGAACAAACTGCTTAGCGCACTGATCGCCTTCAAGCGCCTGCCTGATGTAGATAACACGCTTCTCACCTTCGTGGGATAGTTCGGTCTTTGCATTCTGGGTTGCCTGGGATATGTCATTAATGAGGTTCATTGCAGTGACGACGCTATTGCTTACGGTCTCGGCGGTTTCCGCCCTGACCGTTGCTTTATCACGATGCTCTTTGAAGGTGATGGCGTTGTCGCGGTAGTGGTTAATCGCCCAAGCCATGGAAACCAGCAGGCAGATAACGACAGCGCAGATGATTGCGGTTAATCGGCCCATTTCTGGCCCCACTCGCAGACTTGGCGCTCTATATCACGTCGAGAGATCAGTCCCTTCCACTGCTTCCCACCGGCATATGCCCAGCGCTGCAGCTCTTTGCAGGCCGCCGGTATATCACCGGAGTTCAGCTTCTTCAGCAGTGTGGAGCTGGCGAAAGCACCAGGGCCAACGTTATAAGTGAAGGAGTAGAGCGCGGCACGGGTAGGTTCAGGGATGCGAACCTTAATCAGCGGGTCGATGGCGCTAGCAACCTTTCGCAGGTCTGACTCCAGCAGGTTATCGCACTCTTTGTTGGAGTAGCGGTGACCGCGGCGAATGTCGGCGCCGGTGTGGCCATCGCAAACAGTCCAGACGCCGACGACATCCTGGTAAGCGTAATAGCGACGCCCTTCCAACCCATCAGCGTTACCAAGCATGACAGAAGCGATTGCGATCGCGCCGGAACCGCCGGCGATTGCACCAATCAGTTTATTCCTGAGCGTCGGGTTCATCTCTGCTCCTGCTTCGTCGGTTGTCTTCGCGGATTTTGAAATACAAATTCGTCAGATACGTTAGTACGGCAATGACAATGCCCACCAGCACGCCGATGGCATTCCACTGCTCGGGACTGTAGGCATTAAGCATGCCGTTCAGGATGCTCCCGGCTGAAGCGCCATACGCAGCACCAGTGGTTATCTTTTCCATGCGATACATACTCTCACCTCGCGTAGTTAGCGGGTGCTGTGTGTGTTTGAAAGGATCAGGACCGTCGGGCTGATTTATCAACAAAGCTCGTCGCAGATGATTCCCGCGATCCTGAAAATAAAAAACCCGCGCAAAGCGGGAAGCTGTAATGAGGGTAATGGAAATGTCGGCTATTCTGCCGAAGATACCCTGGCTTGGGTCTGGTGGCCTGTAGTGTTGTTGGCGCAACGCCCTGATGGATTGGATTATGAGCCCGTCATCAGGTCAGGCCATTATCTGGTGCTGGTTGACGGAATCGAACCGCCGACATCCTGCTTACAAGGTAGGCGCTCTACCTGCTGAGCTAAACCAGCAATCTGGTTCAGGGCTCTTGCGCGGCGGGTGTCGACGTGTCGTGCAGCACGTCTCTACCCAAGAGCCCTGACCGGAGCGCAGGCATAAAAAAGCCCCGCACGATGGCGAGGCTCGGTGTTCTGATAGGTCAAACGCAAATACGGCAACCTACACTAAATATAGTGCTCATTTGTTCATTAAAATGCAAGCGCGTTATGAGTATTTTTTGCAATTTTCCTCACACTTTCGCGATCTTTGAATGCATTTTGCAGCGGCTGGTACAGGCAGAAGAGCGCCGCGTTGATAACCTGCTTAACTTCCCGGCGGATGGTTGAAATACTCGGGTGCTTATATTGATTTCCTGCGCGCGTCTTCATTAGGCGAGGTTTGCTCACAGCATGCTGCCATGAGGCTATCCTTATCTCGCTTGAGTTGCAGACGTAATAGGCAAAAATTACCTTCCATGCGTTCTCATCTATGTTTTTCAGGTAATGCCGGATAACGGAATCAATAAGCATCCCGTCATCATCACTGCATACAGGTCTTGATGGCGCTTGCGGTTCAACTGTTGCCATGAACTTGGCGATCATATTTATCATCGCCTTGTCTATCTTTCCTGTCTGGCACCACGCACCCCAAAGCTGGAGCCATTGATCTATCCACTGGTGTTGTTCGTTGGTTAATTCCAGTTTCATGCTGTCTCTCCCAGGGTCTGATAGATGCGAACGAAATTTCTCAGTATGCGGTAGTCAACCAGTACGGTTCCGCGGTGCCGGCACAGGCGGAGCTTTTGCCAGCGGTCTCGGATGCGTTCGATAACGTCACGGTTCATTTGACCTCCGCCATAAGCTGGTCATACGTCAGGTAAAGGCCCCAGCAGCTAAACAGCACATGCGCCTTAACAACGGCCACCTCCTCGTTGTTCCACCGGCAGAACCATTTGATCGCGCCCATAACCTCGCTCTCTATCTGATGCGGTCCGTTCAGGTGGATGGGATAAACCACGTCATCAAAAACAGCTGCAGTTGATATTGGGTATTGGATTTTGCTCATGCAGCCTCCTGATGGCGGGCCCGGCGCTTCTCCAGCGCGCGTGCTCTGCGGGTGAATATGGATTTGATTCGCTGCAGGTATGGAATTTCGAATCGGCGCGGCTCGTTATCGGCCTCAAGCCGCTCTACGCGATCCAGGCCAATGCGTTCTATCAGGTGAATGCGGTATTCAACGGCGTTGCCGCTCAACTGCCGGTTGCAGCGGGTGCAGGCGGAGTGGACGTTGAAAACGTTGAATTTCAGGTGTGACGCTGCGCCGCGGGAACGGTAATGACTGGCGTCAATAGCGCTGCCGGTCAGGTAGTTGCTCTTACCGATAAGCGGGCTTCCGCAACTGACGCACGGCTTGCCTCCATCACGGATTCGGATGTAGCGGTTGAAAGCTGATTGAGCCTCTTTATCCCACTGGGTTTTGGACTTGAATGACTCGCGCTTGGCCTTGCGCCGTTGGCGAGCTTCCTTATCTTCGGTGCGATGGCGCTGCGCTTCCTTCTGCTTAGCGGCTGCACGGGCCTTTGCTGTCTGTTCTTTGCCGATCGCGCTGGCGCACTCGAAGCTGCAAACCACCTGCCCGTCGCGTACAGGATGGAACCACTGGCGACAAGCTTTATGAGCGCACTTGCGGCGCGGTAACTTAGCCACGCTTCCCCCTCGCCGCCAGGCGCAGCAATTTCTTATCAACGAGCCCGGCGGTATATCCGAGCAGTGTTGGTATTTCTGATGGGCTTGGTTCCTGCTTGCGCTTGCTGCGTGTCGTCACCTTAAAGATGTGACCATTCATGCCGCGATCCATTGGGTTAGCCATGCTGCTCACCCCACTCTTTAGCCCATTCGATTTCGAGGCGGGATTTCTCGCTAAACTTGACGCCCTGCTGTGTGCCGAACCAGTAGATAGCCTCAATTACCTCTACCATCTGGAGAACGGTCATCTTGCTGGTACGCTGACCAAACATCACAACGCCGCCATCAAGTCCTGGCGCCATTCTTTGTTCTTGTTTTTTGGCTTTAGCTACCATCGCCGTGATGAGATCTTTCCAGTCGTCTGAATCGTATTTGTTCCCGAACCAGGTAACCTGGTCAGACAGGTCTTTAAGGAGGGGCCACATCTTGCGATTCTGATCCAGTGTGCGAGTCATCTCTTTGATGTCGAGAATCAGCGGCCGTTTCTGGTCAACCGGTAACGTGCGGATGAAGTTGATAGCGTTCTGCTTAACGCTTTCGTTGATGAGGTGGAATTGTTGCTTCACGCTTCACCTCCTGAGAGGTAAAACGCTGAATACAGAAAATCGCAGGTGCATTTCTGCATCTGTGACAAGGTGAGGAGTTCAGATTGTGGTCGCATTTAAGTCCCCTTAAATGCGCAGAAGTCACCGGAGTTGTTCAGGCTCCGATGACATGATTATGGCTGGTTGATAACGGAAAATCAAAACTACTTTTTGGCGTTCTGCTCGGCCATTTCCAGATAGCGCGGATCGGAAGCGCGAGGTAGTTGGATGCTCTGCTCGCGGTAGTAGCGGACACGCTCCATGAAATACTCCCGGAGGTGCTCCGGCTGCTCTCTGGAAACCTGCTCAGCAATCACCGGCATGTTCAGGCGCTCTTTGTACGCAACGCCGGAGGCCGCAAGGTCAACGTTTACCTTGTCCTGTTCCTCTCTCGACTTGGCTGCAATGTTCCACTGTGACATTTTTATTTGCTCCTGATTGACAGTTCGCCAGCAAAATATAGAATCGTAAGTCCAGTGTATTAGAGTATGCGAGCTGTGTCGCTAAGGAGGTAAGCCTTGACCCAGTTTTTGAACTTACCCGCGATATCTGTTAATTAGCCTTTTGGCTGGTTAACGAAGATAGTCACCCCGGGCATATATCGAAACCATTATCTACGGATAAAGGATAAGCGGTGACTGAGGGGAAACCCAGATCGTACAGCAAACTGGAGCGCCGGGGTTAACCCCGGCGTTTTATTTTCTACAATTTTTCTTCTATTCGGGCTTTGCGTTCTGCTGGGGATTTAGGCATGCTCCCGCCCCTTCTCGTGCTCGTCTTCATTGCTGAAGTCGTCGCCGTCGATAGGCATCAGGTGACTGGATGGGAAAATCGACATCCCGCCAGATGGCTTGCTTTTGTAAATCGAAACATCACCAGATACGACCCACACTGTCTGACCTGTATTGGTCTTCATTGCGTAGCTATTCCCGTTTGGGAATTGATGAAACTCGCCGCTTAAAACCTTTCGGATCAACGTTACTGATTTACCAATCTCATTTTTATTTCCAGAGTCGATTACCAACGCCAGCCCACCTGCGCGCAACTCAGCCATGATTCACCTCCTGCGGGGCGGCTGGCAGCGGCATCCAGTGGGTCACGTTGCACGATATGACATTGTCAATTATCTCATCGCTAACGCTCCACGAAATGTCCTGAAGCCACAGCTGCCCATTGAATGATGCATGTATCGGCTCATCCTCTACTGGGAAGCACAAGACCTTAACGCCTACTTCCGGCATCCGCTCGCTTACCGGAATCCATGTATCCGGAATTACCGGAGAGTTACGCCTATATGCCAGTAGCTCGCGATAGGCGTTCGATTGCGGATTATTGCCGTGAGCCATCCCCTCAAGTTGATCATCCGTGAATGAATTTGGCGGCAACTTGTTAGCCGTCGTTACAGGTTCATCCTGGAGCATGGCGGCGCGGCAGGCATTAAAACCGCGAGCCCATGCCTCATCAACTTCAGTAACGTCATACTTGACAAGTGCTGGGCAATCTTCGGCGGTAACTTCATACGGCACTACTGGCGCTGGCTGCGCTGAGATGCGCCCAAGTAGTTTGTTCACCTCCTTCGCCATTGCTCCGTACTTATCTAAGTGACGATTTGCCTCTAAGCAGACGCGACGCATCTGGTCTGCATTCACACGCTTAACCGGCTCGCTGTCCATTGCGGCCGTCGCTATTCTATATACCTGTAATATCAGAGCTTCATCGCCCACAACCCCATAACATTCCATGTTTGCGATGCGGCCCTGCAGCCATTCTCTGGTTAACTGGTTATTGGTCATTGGTTGGCTCCTTCTGGTCTGTCAACATCGGTGTATGGCGTGTCTTGCGTGTCAATTTCTTGATCACAGTGAGGGCAAAATCCATCAGCATTGCTCAGTTCGATGTTTGACACCCACTCTTTGCATGACCAGCACCGCCACTCACCTGGTCGCTTCCACACCTGTTTAGCCATCTACTCAGCCTCCCACTCGATGCCAGCGTCGGGGCTATAAGCGGCCATGCTCTGCTCATAACCTTTTTGGTCATCTGTCTGTCCGAGACTAAACCCGTGTTGCAATCCGCTACGGAATGCACTGTCCTGCAATTTGTCAGCAGAGTTTAAGCGGGACTCCAGCTCTGCTAACTGGCGTTCAGCCAATTCCGCGCGAGCATCAAGCGTTACGTTTGCGGCACAGAGTTGTTGCTCTGCTTCTTCCAGCTCGGCGATGCGTTGGCGATAATCAGCAACCATTCGACGTACTCCCTCAAGCGGTGTGACATCACCGCCGTCTGGTGGGTCCATGTACTCAACGCCTGGAGGCAGGAGCTTGCAAAGCTCTTCGTGTACCTGCTGCGCCTTCTCCAGCGCCTCTACCAGCGCGTCGAGGTCTTCGAGCTTTACAAACAGAATATCGTGACCAAACTCTTTTGCGTGGGCTGAGCGGCGCTTGAGGCTGGCTAAAAGTCGGGTGATATCAGTCATCAGAGTTATCCTCGCAGCAATAGTGAGCACCGTCCGGGTCCGTGCTTTTGAAACCACAGATGTCACACTCAATTTCGTCATGGAGTTGAGCCTCTTCCTCGCATTCGTGACTTTCCGGGTCATCAGCTTTGTAATAGCCGCCGCACAGCGTGCAGGGAACATCAGGAACATCGTCGTAGTTTGTGGTGCCGGTGATCATTTGTCGGCCCCCTCGCGCAGTTGCTCGCAAAATTCCTTGCCGCAGTCGATAGCGCCAACAATTACGGCAACTTCATCACCCACAAAATCACCTTCATCGACACACTGCTGCAGGCGGCTAATGAACTCGCTGACCCCATCAGCCTTAATCCCTGCCAGGTAGGCGTCGGTAGCTGGGGTTTCTACCTGCCACCACAGCAGATGCATCTTCGGTCCATCAAATGCGCCATCAGACTCATAACCACGCAATTCCTCAGATAGGCAATCGTTCATTGCCTTGATTGATAAGCTCTCCTCCGCCAACTGCCTAACCCAGTCCTGCAGGTCTACGCCAGCCGGGCAGCCTGAAAGCTCGCGGCATTTCTCGAACGTTAGCGCCTGAGCCACGCTCTCCGCTTCCTTGTCCGCATACGCCTTCGCCAGCTCCAGATACTTACGTTCTTTGATTGATAGCTCACCAGCCGACTCCAGCGACTGAATAAGTTCGCTTACTGTGTCGATATTCATTTTCTTACTCCCGCCAGGCACTGGTTAAAAAGGTTGGTCATTGGGTTTACGTCGCCAGGACGCTGGCGATACTGAACCGATGGATCGCTTTCGGTGATAGTTGTTGTGTCGATCAGGGTGTAGCGGAAGCTCCTGCACTCACCTTCCCGCTTTACCAGACCGTCACGGTTCATATGCCACAGGGAGGAATTGACCACCGAAGAGTCAAGCCCGGTACCGCGGCGGATATCCTGAAAGTTGCAGCCCGGATGCAGGCCGATGAAGTTGATAACGGCTTGTTTGCCAGAGTTCTTTTTCATCATTGCCACCTGTGCTCGATAAGTGCCTGTCCGTTGCGGATGAGTTTGGCTTTGTCTCTCTCGCCAATCAGGAATGGCATTGGTTCGCGCTGGAAGCCTGAGCGGATGTTTTGCGCGTCATCCATGCCAATCATCACCGTTTCACACTTACTGACCCCGGTAATCAGGTAAGAGCGGTAG
>ERZ1035001.231-NODE-231-length-34003-cov-92.467097_pt1 | contig 34003 bp, 47 predicted proteins | sample MGYA00520685_ERZ1035001 | MGnify/ENA primary metagenome ERZ1035001 (study PRJEB33766, sample SAMN09781749) | gut metagenome | biome: gut microbiome | host: Homo sapiens | place: Madagascar | study: EMG produced TPA metagenomics assembly of the PRJNA485056 data... | reverse complement strand
TCTCCACTACTGCCAATCTTTGCGTAATATCCACTACTGCCAATCTTTGCGTAATATCCACTACTGCCAATCTGTGCGGAATCTCCACTACTGCCAATCTTTGCGTAATATCCACTACTGCCAATCTTTGCGTAATTTCCACTACTGCCAATCTTTGCGTAATTTCCACTACTGCCAATCTTTGCGGAATATCCACTACTGCCAATCTGTGCGGAATCTTTGGAAATATCATTTGATAATTCTACGTCTTCGCTTTCATATTTTGTTTTCTCTAACGTAAAATCAATGCACGCTTTCAGAAAACCTTTCAAACCAAGTTTTGCACCAATGTGTAATTTGGTTGTTGCACACTTATCCTCTTGCTCAAACAACTCTCCCTGTGCCTCCACATCTGCAAATTCAGATATTTCGCCATTCTCATTTACAATCGGGTAATAATTCAACACATCCCACGGATTCTTGCAAAAGTGCATAACTCCGGCACTACAAATATCAGTTCCGTTCTCTTCATATGTTGTATTCTCCTCATACTTCTTGCCACGGCAAGTCATATCTTTATTAAAGCCCTTAAATCCTTTAATTGTTTCGATCATGCAACTACCTCCATGTCCGGCAAAATATCTTCTGCCTTTAACTTCTCATACAGGAACATTCTTCCTTTCTGCGTCCACACGGTAGATGTCCTTGTACCGGTATCACCGTTCGTTTTTTCATAGTCATAGGTTTTGTTCTGCACATACCCCTTTCCTTGATATTCCGAATATAATATCCATTGACTACCAACCTTGCGTTGAATACCAATACCGGCAAGAATGTTATTGAACCGAACTGCGGTCATTCCGTACTCCTGTGCAATCTGCGTAACCGTCATGCTATCCTTAGAAGATAAAATACGGTCGACATAATCTACTTTCGGTGTCATGTCTGTAATTACCGCATCCATCTGTTGTACGGTTCCTTGCAGTTCCTTAACCTCTTGCTCCTTTGCTTCAAGTAGCTTCTGTGCTTCTACTACTGCCAATGCAATCAATTCGGCACCGCTAGGTACTTTTGACTTAATAGCATCTTCCATTTCATGAAAACGGTTGATGTACTTTGCCGTAAACTCTGTACCTTTAACACCTGTAAGCTTGTGTGCGATAAATTCACAACCTTTTTTCGTTACTTGATAGCAAGGCATCTTCTTATTCTGTGTATTGACATATGTACTTTCCGTAAAGAAATCGGACTGGGGAATATTCCCCTCTCCTAATTGACCGGAATATCTTCTGATATCTTTCAACAATTCGTTGTGTTGCTTCCCTACCATTTCAGCCACTTCTCGGCTGTCAATAAATTGTTCCAATTGCTCCATTTGAATCTCCTTTCTTAAACCTAATTACAAAGAATTGATTTACTTCAACAATTCTTCAACCGTAACACCTAAATAATTAGCAACTTTCACTACCTTATCTACACTAGGCTTTACGTCGTTCCAATGATAGATACTGCCTAGTGTAATACCCGTGTCCTGTTCGATTTTTCTAATTGAAACTTTCTGCGAATCTGCAATAGACTTAATATTCTGATAAATCATAGAATCACTCCTTTCTTAATTATTAGGAGTTCTGAAAATAACGCAAAAATATATTGACTAAATTTAGAAAATATCCTATAATCAGAGTTGTCACACAAAGATAATAAAATAATTTTTGACATTTAGTTATACGCTATATTTTTGCGATTTTTTCTAAACCCTTGTTTATATTATATGCGATTTTTTCTAAATGTCAATAGTTATTTTGCGATTTTTTCTAAATTTAACGGGTATAATTATATGGACATGAAAGAAAGAGTACAAGAATTATGCAAGAAAAACGGTATATCAGTTAGTGAACTTGAAAAAACTTTAGGATTTGGAAATGGATATATAAGTAAATTAGGTCAAAGCACTCCAAATACTTCTAAAATCAAGCTTATTGCCGATTACTTTAATGTTTCTATTGACTACATCATAACAGGAGAAGAAAAAAGCGTACCAACATTTTCGCCAGATCACATCGAACTAATTTCCGCATACGATAAATTGTCAAATGCGGATAAACTTGCTATAATGCAAATTATAAAAAGCCTAAGTGCTAAATAAGAGGGAGGAATTTATATGGCATTGATTAAATGTAAAGAATGCGGAAAGGAAATATCAGATAAGGCTAAAACTTGCCCTAATTGTGGTTGCCCTATTGAGGATGATTTTGCTAAAACGGAAACCACACAAAATATTCAAGAAGAACCTAAAAAGAACGAGAAAAAGAAAAATAGTAAATTAAGCACTGCTGCTGCTGTGTTGGCATTTTTTACCGTAACATCTCCGATAGCGTTTGTGGTAGCAATAATCGACTTGTTAAAAAGAGATAAGGAACATAAGCATACGGGATCATGGTTCGCAATCATCTTCTTTATTGCGCTTTTTTGGCTGTTTAACGACAACAAGGATAGTTCATCAAGCAACAACTCAAAATCAGAAATCCAAGTAAATAAATTGCTTTGTGAAGACGAAAACATATCCGTGTATCTTGACCATATAGAAAACGGGAAAATTTATGTTAAGTATGTTAATCATTCAGACGAAAATAAAAATGTGTGCTATTCAGACTTAACTATAAATGGAACACGATATTATAAAGGGATATTTGTTCAAGAAGTTTATTCAAATGACGATTATATACAGAAATTAGATTTGTACGATAAAGAGGGTAGCAAAGTAAATTACAACTACGATAGCGGAACGATTTCAGGAAAATTTGAGTACGCCGGCACAGGAATTAGTTTTGTTGAGGAATTAGAGTTTAAAGAAACGGATTTTAACAAATAAAAAGAAAGCAGAGGTTTATTCCTCTGCTTTTCTTATCCCCACTTTTCAATTGCACATCTAATAAATTCAAGCAAGTATGTTATCAATTTGGTATTCTCAATCTCATCAATCAGTTTCTTAATTTCCTCTTTCTCTTTCATAATGCACCCCCGTGTAGCGTTTTTGTTTTTACTCATTATAGAACATATGTTCTTTCTTGTCAATATAAGCGGGGCAACAGGAAAACGCCAATCAACCCATTGCCCCTTGCCAGAACTTGAAGCCCTCTTTTTGAGGACAGGTTCATTTTATCATATCTGTTCTGAAAATATACCTATATTCATTCGTACTTTTCCGACACAATATACCTTCTTTTGCTTCATAGATTAAATTTAATAGTTTTCTAATCATTATTTACTCCTACCTTTATATTCTTTCAACAGTGTATTCAACACATAATTCAACTTCAACATAATTTACAGAATTTCCAAATTTTCCGAGCAAACTAATTGATCCTGGGGAACGTCCTGGCATAAAACAACCACAATAATAATTAGCATTACAATACGAACCGACTGCCATTACACCATCCACATCTTTATTACTTCCAGAAATTATAGAACCTTGAGCTCTTCCTCGTATGTTTTTTATTTCCATCACTACACCTTCATCTGATGTGATAGTGTCAACTAAAAATGAAAATTTGTTTCCGGCAGTTATTGAATGTTTACCACTTATTACTTTTCTGCATAATGTATAATCATCCCATTTTCCTATAACAGTTTCTGTAGTTTTGTAATTTTCCAAGGTTTTTATATCTTTTCTAATATCAGCTACATCTCCGTTAAGACTACTTGTGCTTCCAGTGTATCCAACAAAGTCATCTATCGTTGCATTAAGATTAGTTGTGAGAATTGGTTTGAATACAAGGTTGTTTACAGTTGTACCTTTAAATATATTTAATCTAGCTAAATAAGATGATTTTTTAGGAGTTATAATTACTCCTTCGCCTATATCATCTACATAGTCCGAAAAATCTTCTGAAAGTAACGTGATAGAATATGTTTGAGCAGAACCACCTACGGGTGTCCCTAAAAGTTTATAACTTTCATTCTGTGAAAGACCAAACAAAGTTGTAATATATGCCGAAAAATTAGCAGTAGCGGTACCATTCAATGTATAAGTTCCATCACCATTATTAGTGCAAGTTACTCCATTTAGTGTAGTTTTTTGTAAAGTAGGATTTAATAGATTTACTGTAGTTTCTTTTCTTACATCACTAACTGTTTCTCCAATCTCATTTCCATCAATAGTGATTGTATTATAAGTTGCTAATTCATAGTAGAGATATTGTCCTTGCATTGCTTGTTTGAAATCAGATGAATTTGTATATGAATTATTAGTAAGAATAAATCCATCATCATTTCCACCGACAAAAACTCCCATTATAGTTTTATTCCCATAATAGCTAATATCTGACCAAGATTCAGAATTACCTACATAATTATAATCTCTTAAATATGCAAATGATCCCTGTTTAATGTTGTATTTTGTATATTCAGATCCGCTTTCACTTGCAAATCTAAAAATACCTGTTGACGAATAAGTCGACCATGCTAATTTACTCATATCGGCTCTTCCAACTTTCTGTATAAACTGATTACCATTCACTTCATTCTGTATAGGACATTCTCTAGGAACGCTCCATCCAAGCATTTTAATATCCATCATTTCTGTGGACTGCTGAGTGTTCTCTTCGGCTAGCATCTTATTAGATGGGAAGTATGGTTCATATTCTGTTGCTACTAAACCTTCTTCTAACATCATTATATTCTCATTACCCGCCAGTCCACTTAAGCATACGTATTTTGTATTAGCAGAAGTAGTAAATTTAGTGCCTATAATAGATATAGGTTTCTTATTTTCATCATAGCTATAATTTTCGGACCCATCAGACGTACCTTGTCTTACATATGTGGTGTTTGGTTTTACTTCAATATAGCCTGATATAAAATAATTTGGATTATCAACTATATATCCTGTATCAAATGCTACTATTTTATTTTTAACAAAATTCTTCGGGTTTGCTAAATTCTTCCCACCTGCTAATTCTCCATATCCATTATCAGATATTCTTTTCTGTATTTCTGCATCATCATATATAGTATCAGTGAATACTGCATTTTCTGGTACATCTGATTTAACTGTATGACTTCCTAATTGCTTTGATAATTTACTATTTATCTCGTCTACCTTTGAACTAATCTGCCCTATGTCTGTTTGTTTTGCCTGCTCATAGTAATACATTGCATTATCGGTATCTTCATTTTCTCTTGTTCCTGTACCACCTATTGCGTATGATTGTGCTTGTGTTGCACTCGTTTCTGCGTTATTTGCACTTAATGAAGCATTTGCAGATTGTACCTTTATATCTGCTAAAAAATTCGGTTGTAGCTTATTCTCTGTAATCGAATTATCCTTTATGGAAAATGAATACGTCTTATTTACTCCACTACCGCTAACAGAAACCGCTATTTGGTCGCTTTCGTTAAATGTAAGAACCGGTATCATAGAACCAATATTAGCAGTAAATTGTGTGCCATCAGATGTTGTCATGGTAAGTATTCCGCTAGGTGACAATTCAAAAGTGACAGGTATTTTCTCAATATTTAAGTCGAACATAATCTTTGAGCCGTCTTGCTTTTCAACAGTAATAACTCCTGTCGTTTCATCCATAGTCCAATTCTTTACCATGTTATTTACGGTTGTCTGATTGGCTTTTGTACTATCCTGTTCAATTACCCTGTTGTCCAAGTCATCTATTGCCTTATCCATGCGGTTTAGGTTCGTTTCATTAAGTGCCGTGGATGTATTCGGGTAATTCTTCCATATAATTCTACTATAAACCTTGTTCATATCTATCCATCCTTTCTGTTAGTGTTGCTAGTTGTTTTTTTAATTTTTTGATTTCGTTTTGCTGATACTGTACCGTACCAACCAAATCAGCTATGATTTCTTCATACCTTAAAGCTTTATAATCTTCTTCACTATTTTCCGAGTTGACAGAAGTATCTACATATACTCCCCAATCGTCAGTTCCCATTGCCTCTTTGACTTCCTGTGCAATAAAACCATGATGAAATCTATTAGATGTACCATCATTGTATTTGTATGAACTAGGCTTTAAAGACATGATAAAATCTTTACAGTTGCTATTATCTAATGTATTTATGTCATGCTTTGAGTTTTTGTCAGACTTGGAGACCGTACCGCTTGGTGTGTAAACCGTTTTCTTAAATTCTGTTGCATCACTTCTAATGTCAATCAAAAAAGCACTGTTTGCATCGTCATAAAATGCAACATTTTCACCATTTGCACCAGCGGAACGCAATGTTTTTTTTGGTGTTCCAAAGTGAATACCTTTTCCCGATCCGTTTATATCTATGTTTTCGTTAGATGTAAAACCATAATTAAAATAAACATACCGGTCATACACTGTCACCCATAAAACTTTTACAAAAGATTTTCCTCCAATAAAACCGGTAGAGGCATCATAAATACTTTCGTAAACACATTTTAGATAACTTTCATAACCCGTATTCATTGCGTTATAGTGCATTAACATTTTAAAGTCATCAAAAGAAGAAATGCTTGCCCCAATAATGCTTCCACCGGTAATATTGCCGTTATTACAGTTCAAGTTTCCGTCTTTATCTACGTTAAAATTAGTAGATGTGATAGAAATATTCTTGCCAGTAAGGTTTATATCTCCGTTTGCTAAAATATTGATAACATCAGCGGCGGTAAGATTTATATTGTCTGCATTTACCGAAAACTCCGTACCATCTTCTGGGTCTCCAGTCAATGCAACCTCTACGATTTTTCCGTTTGCATCTACTTTTAAAACTATCTCTTGTGCCTGTTGCGAAATTTCACTAGATAAGTTTTCAGATATTTTTTTGAACGTATAAGTTGGCTCATTTAATAAAATTGCGACTTGCCTACCGGAAAACCAATGAAAACCGTTACACTTCCACGCCTTTCCTGTTTCTTGGTCTAAATAAAATTCGCCGTATTGTATGGTTTCTGAATAAATATATGGTTCTCCTGTTTCCATGTGTCCATCTATGCCATATCCGTACTCGCTTATGTTTACTTCGTTTCCGTTAGCGTCAACTGTTTCCCATGTGTCTTGTGATTTTGCAACAGTGCTTTCTATACCCTCTTTGCTAATTTCAATAGCACTGTTCATTTCTTCTGTCGTTGAATAATTCTCAAATTTTGAATTAACAGATGCGGTTATGCTTTTTTCTGTCTCTTCTATTGATGATTGAATTGTCTCCGTTGTCTTTTTTAACGGTCCGTTATACTTAAATATATATTTTTGATTTTCTGCATCATAAACAGGGTCCCAACTATCACCAGTATCAACCTTTACATATAATTCTTTTTCGCCACTTGGCGATATTCCACTTGGCGCAGATGTGCCATATATGATTTTCCATCCGTTTTCTTCGTATTTGCTTACGTCCCACTTGATTTGAGTGGAAGAAACAATACTAGTAATGCTTTCTGCGGTTTGCTTAATTTCTGACTTTAACCCTTTTTCAACATTGGTAATCGTCATCCTTGTTTCATCAATGCTTCGCTCTAATACATTACTTCTGCCTTGCAATTTCTTAATCTGACCGCTAGTAGAATTTACATCAACCGACCTGTATTCTTCTCCGTTAGATTCAAATTCATCTGTAAGAGATTGGCAACCTTTTAACGAACGATTGATAACATAAGAGTAAAGGATTGCACTATTCGTAACAATCTTGATAATATCTCCAACAGTAACGCACGGATTTCCTATTACATTGGCTTTAATCGGTGTGTATTTGGCTTTTTCTATTACTGATAATAGATTTGTACCAACTGTCTCCAATTCTTCATCAGAAAGGCTATATGTAAGAAAGTTACTGTTTACAACATACTTATTTCCGTCAGCACCTACCGTCATTCCAATATCATTATCTTCTTGGATAATCTGCACTTGCGTAATTGGTTGCACGTCAAAATCTTCATACTCCGTTGCTTCATATTGCCAATTGTAAATAACAACTCCTGTATTATCACTTGCCGGGTATAAATCATTTCTAGGAAATAAATCGTCAGCCGGGAACAATTCCTTTGAGATCGGTTGTAAAGTCACATATTCAAACTTTCCATCTCTGTTTATGTGACCAAAACAACCATTTAATTCGCATATAGATTCAATTACCATGCTTCCGCTAAGTGTTTCTCCAATTGTGCCATCTTCGTTAGGAACAATCTCTATTGTTTTGCTTACAACCATATTATCGTTAGGCAATGTAACATCTACTTGTTCTATACCGAAATGCGAAAAGAAACTATCTCTAAACTTCTTTAATGTGGTTGTACTGTATGTTACAACTGTTGTTTCGTTGCCATCTTCATCTGTTGTGGTTGATGTGGTTGCCTTAAACTGATTGTTGTACCATGCCGCTACATCTGAATGGATAATATCGTACATAACATCATAAGCGACTATATCAATGAAATCTCTGTCAGCCGTAGGTTTTGCACTTGTAATCTTGTACTTACCTATCTGCATAGGACTATCTGTCTGACCGCCTAAAACCTCACTAATGGTAATCTTTTGACCTACAAGTTTGTTAGGAATTGCAAATATGCGAAACTTAACACAACTTGCTTCACACGCACCAAATCGCAATTCATCTTCCGAACAAATGCTTTCCTCTAACTCAAATTCTTCACTATAAATCATTGAGTTATCAAGAATTGTTCCATCTTCTAATTCAATTTTCAATTGCTTATCTATACTGTCTTGCCAATATAAATCCTTATGGATATAATCAATCACCGTGTTTTACCTCCATATCCGATAAACGCAATTCGTGTAGAGTTATATTTGATAATGTTTTCATCTGCAAAATACAAGGTTGGCGTAATGTCCGGTACATAACATTTTTGAGTTACATATTTATTCAACTCCGGAATCCATGCCGTGACATTGCAACTTTTTTCAACCTTATCAATGTATTGTTGCTCCAACTTACCGAAAAACTCTGCATAATCTTCATCCGTTTTCATAGGCGGTATCTCAAACTCCGTTTTAATGATCGTGTTTTTTAATGCCGTTCTATGTAACATTCCGTCTGTATCTCTGGTTGAATCTAAATCTTGACCGGAATTAAAAGGCTTGTATGTGTTAGCAGACATCCACTTAAGAGGTATCTTCCAATCTCCTACCTTTATCAGATAACCGCCATAATTACTTTTCTTTGCCATGTAATCACCTCAATAAAAAAGCACCTACCCAATCATGAGTAAGTGCTTAATTTTTAGAAACTGTATGCTTCTTTACCTGTTCTGTTGTAATAATCTCTTGCGTAAGACCTACTAGCCTTGCCTATGTCATTCTTTGAAATGCCAAATTCTTTCGCAAGAATGCCTTGTAACAATTGGTTCTGCTCTCTTAAGTATTCCATTTCCTGTTGCGAAGTTGAATAGATAGCATCCCGAATACCTGTAATTTCTGCTCCACCGGCTACGGCAGTTTTACCACCAACAGTACCGGCAATCTCGGGTATTCCGTTTTCACCAGCCATAAACAGGCTGTATTTTTGAGGATAACCACCGTTGGCATATCCTTTAAAAGTTGGAACATCCGATATTTTCTTACCAACGAACGGTATTTTGTCAACAAAACTGTTAATGCTCTTAGCGACCGCATTCCACGCCTTTTTTAAAGGTGCCGTAAAATTGTCAGTAAATGTAACACTTAACTTCTTTGCCTTTCCAACAACGGAGTCCCATGCGTCTTTAACTTTCCCAAGTTTCTTTGACACAGAGTCTTTGAATTTGACTTTAAGTTTCTTTGTTCCCTTCTTTATTCCATTCCACTGTTCCTTAACTTCTTTAAGCTTGTCTGCACCGTCAGCTTTTACGTTTGCAACAAAATTCTTAGCTTCATCTGTTTTGTCTGCAAACCAATCTTTTATCTGCTGTGCTTTTTCGTCAATGTTTCCGACAACATTCATTGTAAATTGAATGACATTGCCCGGTAGTGCTTTCATTTTTTCTACAATATCACTTATCATTTGTGCTCCGGCATTTACAACTTCGTCAGTTGTTATCGTTTGATCACCGCTTATCCACCTAAGTGCCGGTGTTAATGATATATCAACCACCGCACCGTCAGATATTGCATTTCCTATTTCTGACCACGAAATATCCTTTGTTAGCAAGGCTTTTATAACATCACCAATGCCGCCTTGCGCTTTTTCTCCTGTAACATCTTCATAGTATTGCTCTCCAAACTTCAATCCCATAACAAGTGCTAATGTTGCCGAAACAATAAAACCACCAACAGGAAGCAATTTAGGAAGTGTTGTGGTGAAAAATGAGGTTAATCCCGGAACAAGGCTAGTGAGCGCCCATGTTTTTAGTGATGCACCTAATGTTCCTGCAACAGCCATACCGCCAATAGAAGCAATTGGTAACGCAATCGAAAGCCCAACCAACGAAACACCTATCGTTCTTGAAATGGCTATCGTGTCACCATCTTTCATTATCCAAGCAACTATACCATCTGATATGTTTTGTATTCCTTGCACATTATCATATAGCCAATTACCAATCTTAAAACCTGTAATCGCTGTTGCGATAGAAAGATTCACTGCAACAGACAATGGAACTGTTTTTTCTCCAATGCCTGTTGAAATCTGTGTTTTCATAAGTGTATTTAATGCTCCGGCAACAATTTCTTTACCGCCATGAAACCACTTAAACGTACCGACAGTAATAGCAATAGTGTCTAAGTCTAAGTTTGTAAGAAACTCCATGCCGCCTTTTAAAATATCAGACCATGATATTTTTTTCAGTGCGGTAAGAATTGTTGTTTTAATACCGTCTACCCAAACATTAAGCGTATTTGCCAATGATGCAAAATCAAACGTTTGGAAGAAATTATTGATACCGCTTGCAATGGATTCTCCAAAATTCTTAAAATCAAAATTTTCGCCAAATGATAAAGCGGCATATATAGCAGTGTTCAAAGAACCGGCAATTGTTTTTCCTACTGCTCCAAATAACTCCGGGCTAATCAAGCCATTAAGGAAATCAGCCAATCCTTTACCAAAGTTTCTAGCACCCTCGTACACGTTATTCCACTGGATTTTATTAAGAGAATTTGTCAGTGTAGTACCGATATATTCTCCCAATTCTTCAAGCGTGTTAATACTGCTTTTAAACAATCCTTCTGTTTCTTCTAGCTTGTATTTCAGCCCGTTTGTGTCAGCACCGCCATCACTTGTTCCACTTCCGCTACCTTTACCGCCGGAACCGCTACCGCTTTTATCTGTTGTTAATACGTTTAATTCATCAACACCTTGTAACTGTTGTCTTAACTTCTTTGCATTATCAGCAGCCTTTCCGGTTCCGCTTGCCAAATCATCTGCGCTGTCGGATGCAGTTTCAAAATCATCCGCAATTGAACCGGCTTGAATTTCAATCTTCCAACCGAATATTTTACCCAACGCATTCACCACGTTATTAGCAAACGTTATAACCGCACTCATAGCCTTATTTAAGGCTTGAACAAGTGGTTTTAACATATTTATAAAGGCATTACCTAAAACACCGCCTAAAGCCTTTACTTGCTCTTTTAGAATACGAATTTGGTTCGCCCAATTCTGCGAAGTTCTTGCAAAGTCACCCTGTACATTTGCAGTATTTTCCATTACGTACTGATAACGCAACATAGTTTTCTGCAATTGTGTCATAGAAGAAATGTTGGAATCTAATCCTTTCTTCATTGCATACTCTTTTAACGTGTTTTGCGTCAAGTCGATACCAAACTTACGCATAGGCTCTGTTTCTCCTGTAAACACGCTCCAAAGACTTCTAGCCGCATCTGCTTGTTCTACATTATAGAAAGATGCTAAATCTGCTGACAATTCAGTAAGGCTAACTGACATATCAGACATCTTCTTAATAGGTGCACCCATTGCGATACCCATAGCTTGAAATCTACTAGCCGTTTCTTTTGCAGTTAGTTCAGAAATACCGTATGCCTTTATAGCAGATTTTGAAAACTTCTCCACTAGGTCTGTATATTGACCGAATGTATTTACAACAACATTCTGCACCTCTGTTAAGTCGGATGAAATGTCAATTGCACTTTTTACCTTGCCTACTGCCCTAAATAGCAACCAATAAGATGCATATACTTTTCCTATTGCCGCCGCAAGGCTAAACGAACTCTTTCTTGCTTTTACAGTAGACGAACTAAACGAATTAAGAGAATTTGTCAGCGACTTAGCTGCACTGCCACTAGCAGAACCGGTTCTAGCCAATTTTGCAAGCGCATTCGTCATGTCAATAAGGTTTTGGCTTACTTGTGGAGAACCGGCAAGGGTATTCATAAGACTTTTCATTGCGGTTGCTAATTTAGGTATGTTATCAATTGCATTTGTTGCAGACTTATAACCCAACTGCGATATTCCCTTTGCCAGATCAGAAATATTTTTAGATGCTTCTGTTGTTCCTGTAATCTTACTTAAGGACTTACCCATTTGTGTCATTGCGGATGCGGCACGGTTAATACTAGCCGTATCAATCATTGACATTTTAGTTATTCCAGTTGCAATCCTTGTAAAATCAGCACCTTTAACAGAACTCATACCTTGCATTGAGGTTGATAATTTTTGAACACCATTCGCAAGCCCGGTTAAATTGCCTGTATTTAAAGTACCTAACGATGCAGAAAGTTTCGATATGTTGTTAATCAGCTTATCTATTTGGTTGTTTGCCCTAGTTGCACTAGCACTGATTTTTATATCCAAGCTATCTACTTCTGCTCCCATACTCTCACCAACTTTCTACATATAATGAAAAAAGCGGTACAGCTTTTACACCATACCGCTTTAAATTATTTCTTCGTAAGACCTTTAACAATTGCATTTGCCATTTTCTCTGCACTGTATAATTTCACGTCATCACGATCATCTACAAAGCAACACTCAATCAACATTGCCGGACTAGCAGTGTGTCGCAACACATACAATCCCGGTCTATACTTAACACCCCTATTTTTGAAACCTAACTTTGCAATTTCCTCACATACAGCTTGTGCCTGTGGAATTGCCTTACTGTTGTTACCATACACTAAAACCTCAACACCGGTTGTCTTTCCATTGCCTGTCTGGTCAAATGCACCACTGTTGAAATGAATAGACACATCCAAATCAACCTTATGTGCATTACATTTCTGAACAATCTGTGCTAAATTCTGACCAACACTAGGTGCCTTGTCTACCGTGCAATCATATACGGTGTGTTTCTGTTTTCTTAACTTTTTAATAACTCTCTTTTTTACTGCTCTTGCCTGCGTGGATTCCTTAATCAATCCAACCGCACCACAAGCAATATATCCATCTTTGTTATGTCCTGCATGAATATTAAATTTCATATCATTCACTCTCTTTCTTTGGATGATTTAATTCAAAATTGGCTTGCATTGCTAAAAGCCCACCGAGAAATGCTTCACGTTGTTTTTGTAACCTTTCCTCTTTTGTTGCTTCATCTTCTTCGTAAAGGATAGGTGTTTCTGGATATTCAACTTTTCCCTTATTCATTCCTAACCTTACTCCGAGCGCAGCAGAAATAATCCCGTATTCCCTAAACCTTAAGAACCATTGTTCGTCCTCTAATCTTTTTCGTTGTTCATATCCTTTTATGCACATTTCAAGCATTTTTGGATTCATGTGCTTAAACTCTGTAATTGATATTCCCATTGAAAAAGCAATAGGAAAATGATTTTCCCATATTATTTTGTGCCAGTTGACTTCTTGTGGTCTTGTGGGGTTTTCGTTGTTCTCTTCGGCTTCTGTTCTTCCTGTTCTCCAAACATCTCCTTGATCGCTTCCGTTATCCCCGATAGGTCGAAAAAACCATCATCTTCCATGCACTTGTTTAACTCATCATACAATCCCTTGTACGATAAATTATTTTCTTTCATGTATTGTCTCATTAGCGTTTTTGCTTCATCCTGCGACATTGGGTTTTCCTCTAACAACCCGGCATAAAACCCGATTCTACAAATGCTAGGCATATCACTAATCATAGAAATTGAACCGTTAATCAAGTCTCTTGCCGTTGGTTCTTCCACGTCACTTGCTTCTGAAACTAAATAAGCACCAGAACGGACATTGAACATTTTCTGGACAAAATCCTTATACTCTGCTGCTTCATATAAAAACACTAACTTATATTCTTTGTTGTCTACTGTGATAATCTTCATAACTACTTCCTTTGCCCTTTCCCCTATGCCTTACATAGGAAAGGGGGCAGACCGAAATCTGCCCCTCTTTTTGCTAATAAATTGTTTCATCAAGTTCCGGTTCTGTATCGGTTGTACTATCTTCGTCAGCCACAGCAACCGATTTACTCATTGACTGACTACTTATTCCCCCGGTGTAAATGCCACCGTCTCGTCTAATCCTTTGTATTCCTCAATTGTGAGGTTCATTTCTACTGTAAGTAACTCATTCTGACCGATTTCCGGCTGTGGAATTTCCTCTGGCGGTTGTGCTACCACAAAGAAAGAATTAGTGATACCCGGAATAATAGTCTCAAACCACATTCTTTTACCGCCAGATAATGCCTTATATGCAGTAATAAGATCTTGCCATTCCTTAACAGTATCAGAAGTGAAGTTTACTGTTACGGCAAACGAACCGCCTGTATCTGCACGTCCTTTAACATATCTAGTAATTGCATCCTCTAATGCAGATGCGTCGATCTGTTCCGGCTCAATGTTGATACCGCCCAAAGCGTTAATTCTTGTCAACTGCTTAAAAGAAGTCGGCTTTGTTCCGGCTGTTGTTTCTACTCCATAACCGAAAGTAATTCCTAATGTAGAAATACCTGCTGCTGCCATTTTAATACCTCCTATTTTCACATAAAAAAATAAAGCCTTTCGGCTTTTCGTTTATTGGTTATCCATTTTCAATCTGTCATTTCTTCCTATAACACGCCTAAAACGCGCCGTAGACCGATAGACCTTATCTTGTGACTTGAACTCCGGCATTGATACAATCTCAAACCGTAATTCTTTCATAACATCTGAAACCACACGCATAATCTGTTTTGCGTCCGATTGCTTTGTGTTCGTGATGCAATCAATCTGAAATGTTTCTAGCACCGCATTGATTGATTGCCCCTCTAAATCTTTTCCTTGCTCTACTCCGGCTAATTCGTGAACATATATTGTTGGGAATATCGTTCCGGATAACCGGCTTTCCTCATTTGTTACGGCATTGGTGAATTTGGTTGTTTTGAATATATCCAACTTCTTCAATCGTGGTATGGCATACGAATTGATAAGTCCTAACACTTTTGTCTCAATCTCATAAGCCCATGTGTTATCAACCATTCTTGAATACCTCCTTTGCCGTTTTTACAACGATATCTCTTAATTGAATTGACGTGTAGTACATGAATGGTCTACTAGGCATACCCTCTGTAAACCACCACTGTCCGTCATCGTCTTTGTAAAACCATCCATATCTGCCGTCTGCTAATTGCCGTATCGTTTTTCCGCTTGCGTATTCCCATGAAACACCGTCCGGTAATTCTCCGGGATAAGGTGATTGCTTTCCTACGATACCGGTTCCAAATTCTACAAACATTGCGTGATCTGTACCGGCTACTACCGCCCAAACACCGCCACTTTTTATATCACTTACATACTCTGCGTGAATACTTGAATTTAATTCATAAGTAAACACGGCATCAAGAGATGCAACATATGTCTGTGCAATGTCTACGCCCTTTTCTGCTAACTTTTCAGCCAACAGTTGACACTTATATGTCAAATCATTTTGATAGGCTCTTAACTCCTTTATGGCGTTTTCTATGCTACTTTTCGACAGTGCGTTGATTGTAATTTTTTTAGGCATATAATCACCTACTTTGCATTCTTTACATTCTTTTGTAATAAAAACAGATCAGCAGTTAAGCCCTCATCAGCAACACCTTTTACGGTGTAATCTGCCGATAAACTGTCGACAATGGTTTTATCATTGTCTTTATACTTAACTTCTGACCTTTTCCAAATAAGGCTACCTACCGTCAATGGTAATGCACCCTTATCTGCTACAATCTGTGCATATAGTGTACTGTTGTCAATTCCAAACTCCTTTACAAGCACTTCATCAAGCTTGTTGTTAATGCTTGCTTTGAATTTCTCCGGCTTTTCATATGATGTAGTCATGCCACCGGTCGGAAGTGGTATCTTATTCCCATATTCATCCAAATACGGTATAAAGTTACCGTCATCATCTGTATATCCATCATACTTAATATTGCCATTTTCATCTGTTTCATATTCCGGCACTTCTTCACCGATTAGCGAATACGTCATTTCTTGTTGATTGATTTTTAACATTTACTCCACCTCTGGAAGTCCGGCAATGCTTGTAAGGATAGATAGCAGTCCGGCTAATACGCTTGAACTAAGGACAACTAACCAATTTACATCACCCATAGTTGCTGCAACTCCGATTGTTGCAATTGCAGTCTGCGCTACCGTCTTAATTGCTCTAACTCCTGCAGCTTTTACCCATTGTTTCCAATCTCTCATAGCAATCACTCCTTTCCGTTTAACCTTTCCTCAATTCCATCCAATCTATGATGTGCCGACGATACGCTTGATTCAATTTTGGTTATTCTTGAATCGTGTTCTGACAATTTCTTTGTCATTTCTGACCTTTCATCTTTCATCTCATTAATGGTATCTAATATCGCATCTAACTTCATATTGATTCGTGTGTTCTCCTTTACACGATCTTCTATATCTTTTGTATCTGTACGCTTATTGCTTTTCAATCCCATAAAGACGGAAAAACCTAACGATAGTACGCTTATAATGATTGCCGTTGATACCTCAATAGTCATCAATCATATACCGCCTTTCTTATTATTTGGCACACCGCCCACCACCCTTAAAGTGTGCCGCCTGCTACCAAATTCGCACCGCAAATCTGATAACGCACAATCTTCTTTAACTTTTGGCTCTAAAAGCATTGTTACAATGCAGAAACAAACGGATATACACCGACAAACAAATCATCCCTACTTTTCCAATTACGGCTCACACCATTCTCACTGTAAGACTGCATAAACTCTTCTCCGGCTTGCGAATGGTCGTAAACAGTAAGATTGACTATAACGCTTTGGAATTTCTTCAAATCGTCTTTAATCATATCTTCTGTATATGTATTTGGATATGAACGCTTGTTTATTACATCCTGTTCCGCTTGTTCTATCAGAATTTCTAATTGAGGATTTTCTTCCTTATGGTCAAATACAGTGACATCAGAAGAAGTTTCATCCTCATTTTCCAATGTTTCAATATGAAATTGTCCTAATCGAATTTTTACTTGCTCTAATGTCGTGTATTTTCCCATAGCTTATCCTCTTTTTATTCGTTTTTCGACTGTACGGTAGCGATTCCGGCTTTTACCGCTCTGTAATTTGAATCGCACTCAATAATCATGATTTCTTTTCCTGTTTCCGCTTCAATCTCTGATGTTCCATCCCATGTAGGATATGTCTTTACGTTTCCGAGATATTGAGGTAGCTTACAATCGTCTGCAACCTTGTATTTGTATAAGTTGTTAGCCCCCTTATTTGGTGTAACAGAAACTTTTGTGTACCCGGTGGTTGTCAAGCTTGCAGTGCTTGTCACATTCAATGTATCAAGACCGCTTTCTCCCTCTGTAAGAGTTCCAATTACAATTCCGTAAGGATTTGGAATTACAGGAATAAAAACACCACTCGCTTTTGTCCACTCTGCAACCGGATCCGGCGTAGCCCATTGAGAAATTGTAATAAATTGTTTCTGTGACATTGCAGTAAATGCACTAGCCTTTTCTTCTTCTGGAGTAACTCCCCATAAACCGGTTCCAATCTTCCCGTTTCCTGTTGAAGAGTATAGTGTAAATACGTTATCCGGTAAAAATCTCTTAGGCGTTCTTGTTGTATTGTTTTTGTCTGCAATTCCATACATATCATCATCAATAACAACGGAAATTCCATAAAGGCTAAGTAACAGGTTGTTTACCTCTGCCGGTGTAATTGCCATTCCGACATAATTTACGCCTTTGATTGCTTTCATGATTCCTTCGTTTTTAAGCATATACGATCTCATCTTCGTAGATGTAAGTGCGGAATTAACAACATATCCTTTATCAAGCGCCATCTGAACCATGTCCAAAATGTCACCAAGGATATCATGTGTCGGGTCCTCCCATCCCTTTAATTCTTTGAACTTGTTCACTCCAAAATCAATTGTAAAGTCAAGGTTGTTTTCCTTAATTGACATTTTGCCGGTCGACATAACCTCCATCTTTGCAATCTCTGTTCTTGTTTTTACAGAATCGGAAAGTCTTCCCATGTCATCATATACATAATCAATAAGATTGCTTTCTCTCACTCCGTGATTAAGCAACTGTCTCAATCTTTCTGATTGGTTGATTTTTTCCTTGATAAGAAGCTTTTCAACATTAACCTTTTCAAATCCAGGTCTCACTCCAATTGCGGCTTCTGTATCAAATGCATGCACCATTGCAGCAGTCGGCAAATCCATCCCCTCCGAAAGTCTTTCATATTCCGCTTCTAAATTTTCTGTCTTAACATCCGGGAAAAGTCTGTCTCCGACATAATTTCTTGCGATAGAATAATTTTGTGAAAAATCAAGTCTATCCTTGTCTGTAATCATACTTAATACGCTTGGCATATTTTATACCTCCTTAATCAAAATAAATTCCACTTTTTTCTAAAGGTGTTTTTGCGTTTGTATTTACTGTTTCCGGTAGATTTTTCTCAATCACCCTTCCTGCAATAATTACAGAAATAGGCTTTTCCTCATCGTTGGTAACGTCAACATCTTCAAACACAATTCCCTTTGCTGATGCATCATTTGTCGGAACGATCTTTCCGGCTTTTATAATCTTTTTGTTGCCGTCTTGTGTTGCCATAGACTGAGTTCCTTGGAAAGTTTTTAATACAAGCCCAACTTCGCTTGACAAAATGTTTACACCAGAGTTGTACTTTTCTGTTTTCATATAAGCCATTACTTATACCTCCTTATTTTTTACTGCTCAATTACATAGCGCTCATTATATTTTTTTGCCATTTCAGCGCCTTTGCTTTCTTCCGGATTTCCTGTTGCACTGCCGCCGCCCGGATTGGTAGAATTATTGGCAATCTCTTCTTCCTTTGCCTTTGCGGATGCAGTCTCTTTTTCAGAAATAATCTTTCCAAGAGATTCGTAATCAAGGCTTCCATCATCCTTAACTACCGACTTTGCCTGGTCTGCCGTAATCTTGAAATTGGTCATGGCGGCTTCTCTCTGATCTCTAATTGCATTATCTTTCTGCAACTTAGCAATCTGTTCGCTTGCCGCTTCTAAAGCTTTATTTGCCTTTTCAACCTCTGTTAGCTGACCGGCTTCTAATTCGTCAAGTCTTTTCTGCAATTCATCAGCACTATTCGCTTTGTCCTTGTACTGGTTCACCTTGTTCTTTTCCTTTGCAACTTCTGAATTATTCTGATTCAACAAATTTGTAATCTGATCGTCTGTTGCGTCCGGAAATAGCTTTAATACATCGTCTCTTGTCATAATTACCTCCATAAACTCACGCTTTTGTTACCGCAGGTTGCTCCTGCCGAGTTTTTCTCCTATTTACCGCATAGGTGCAAATTTTATAAAATAAAAGCAACTACCGATTATTCCTCGATAGTTGCCTTATTCTGCTGATTGTTGAAATCTTCCATTTTCTTTTTTGCTTCTTCCTCTTCTGCTTTTACATCATCTATTGTTTTCCATAGATTCTTCAAATATGGTTGTGATTCTAAGAATGTCTTTTCGGCATCACCCCATAAGCCAACTGTCTTAATTGCAACTAATGGATGAATACCACATTGCAGTAAGTATTGTAATGCTTGGCATTTAACAACCAAATTATCCGTAGGACTGTGGTTGATCTGGACATCAAAATCTCTAATGCCAATCTTTAATTCTTCTTTCCCTTTTACACGGATAACATTCAATACTACCTTTGCAATCCGTTTTTCTGCTGACTTAACAACCGGGTCTTTTAATTTAGTTCTGGTCTTTGAAAAATCCCACCCATTTCTTAACTCTACCGCACCCTGTGTATCACCACCGGTATTCCCCTCTTTATTAGGGATTGCCAATATAGCAAGTGCATTATCCCACAAATCCTTTTTAGCAACTTGACTTTCTGACTGATTCAATTCTTGTGTCATAATCTCGACATCAGCCTTATTATCCTTGTTGTTGGATTTTACGGTAAGCGCATGGCTTAACTTCATTTCTTCAAATGTTTCCTTATCAATCTCACAATTGACAAATTTTACCCAATACTCTACGAACTGTTGAATAGAATCCATTCTGTTAGACTGCATATTGTTGATTGCATCCAAAAGATCAATTACTAATTCAATATCAGATAGTCTTTCGTGATTGTTTGGGTATTCCACAATTGGAATATCACCAAACCCGTGTAACTGCCAATCTAACACCTTGCCATTTTTTAGCTTGCACTCATGAGACTTCGTGTAGCACAGCTTATAATGCTCCCCCTTCTCATCTTTTAACTCCTGTACTGCAAGCATTGGTTCTTCTGTACTTTCGTTGTAGATAACAAATGTATTGATAGGATTTGGTGCAACAATTCTAAACGGCAACTCTTTATCACCTGTAAACTGAATTGCTTTAAATGACGTTCCGGTTGCAGATTGCCACTCGCCGGCTTTAATATCTTTTTCTTGCTTATTTGCATCTGCCATGTAATCGTTCAATTCGCCAACCGCTTTGTTGATTGCATCATCATCTCTTCTGCTAATAAATTGAATTGGCTCCCCGTAAGTCTGCCCTACTTTGAACTGAACCAACTCGTAAGCGTGGTTCTCTGATACGCGGTTATTTATATCTTCATTTGCAGTTTTTTCACGATAATGTACCGGCTGATCTCCCTTGTAATAATTCCAAAGGTATTCAATAACCGTTTTATTGTAATTGAAGCATCCAATACAACTACCAACAACCGAAACAATATTATCCCGTGTAATCTGGCTTACGTTCGTATATGCAATTTTTCTTCCATAACATCCCTTTACAATATCTTGTAAATAACGTTTGTTCCGCATATCTATACCTCGATCAATAAAATCTCATTCCGCTTGAAGTTGTCCTTTCTACTTTAGAAACAACTGCCGAACCACTCGCAACATAATAAGTAATAATTTTATTGCACTTATTACATTTAGCTTTTATGTCTATTGTTTGCTTGCCATCATATGTTGCAATCTTCCGACCACACCTGGGGCAATATATTTTTTTCTGTTTCATTTTCTTTACCTCATTTTTACCGCAAGTCAAAAGCGGCATGACAGCTTATTGCCATCACACCGCTTTCGATTTACCGATTTAAGAAAGGATATTACGTGAAATTTTTACATTTTAATTATACACGACCGGGTATAGGACATTCTAGGACACGTTTGTATATGTGTCTCCGTATTTTCTTTCAAACTCTTTTAACGCTCTACCATGTATTCTTGTAATATTCCTAAAAGAATAACTCATTTCCGTTGCAATTACCTCAAACGTCTTTTTCTCAATGTATCTTGAAAATAGCACATTGTAATGTTGTTCATCATCCATCCCCTCAATTTGTGAGATAATCAAGTTTTTCTTTTTTGTGTATTTATCAATTGTCCGTTCTATATCTCTTTCCATTTCGTCAATCTTAGAAATTGCAGTTCCTATACTGTCTGATTTTGGGCTTGTCTGCACCTTTTCTTCATTTCTGATTGCCGATACACTACAAGCCAACTCTCTTAATTGCGATATTTCAGACAGTTTATTATTTATCATCCTGTTAAGTCTGCTTATTTGGTTAAGATAGTCCTTTGTTGTCATATCAATACCTCCTAAATGGATTGTGTGTCGCTTCGACCTTTGCAACCCTACTTCCCTGTGTAATTCTTAACGCAAAGTTTGAAAATACATCCGGTACGTCATCTAACTGTTTTTTTCCGCTAACCGAATATTGTTTTAGCAAAGACATCATCACCCCATACGGTTCGTTTGGTTTATAAAGTGACGGGTCTTTGAAGATAACATGCTGCAATATCCAATTTGAACATTGAAAAATTCTTGCTTCTTTGTTTGTTTCCGTTGGAACATCTGTTATATTGCAAATCCATCCAACAGATTCCACACGCTTATTAACTTCCATTGCTACACGATCACCACCGGCGTTTCGCTCAAATTCGCATTCTTGCACTTTATTATTCACAAGCACTCCGGCGGCATTTCTGTATTGTTCTTCATAATCTGCCGTGTTATCGCATACACAGTCTACGCAATAGTAATCTTCTCCGTACTTCTGCAATACCGGCAATACAAAGTAATCCGTTCCTTTACCTTTTGTATCGCATTGTGCAGTAACAATCTCCGGTTCTCCATGTGGTAAATTGAGATAACGTCTAATCTTATCGTCCGGGAATAACAACCCCTCACGTTCAATAGGTTCTTGCTTGTACAAGCATTTATAGGAAATTTCATCCATCAATAACTGCTGATCGGCAAAAAATTCTTTTGTGAACCCACCAAATTCATAATCAAAATTGCTTTCTCCTGTTACCGGGTCTACATCTGGAACCGCAATCACTTTTACTCTCGGATTTCCGGCATACATGTTCTGAATACGACCAATAACATCATGCACAGACCATCTTGTAGCAATATGTATTTCCTTGCATGGCTTTCCGTCTGAATCTTGTGTCTTTCTCTGTCTTGCGTCTACTGCATACTTATCCCACAATTTATCAAGTATCATAGGATTTAGTGCTTCTTCGATACCACCGATCATATCATCAACTAAAAGAAACTTAGATGCACGAACTTTACCGGCATTCTTACTTCCTACTGACGTACATTGCATTGACGGAAACGGCTTATACTTCCCCACGTTAAACTGCTCCATTTTTGCATTTGTGCTTGTCACATGTAAATCTGGAAAAACCTCATTCCATGTATATTCATCATCATTTGTGCAAATATCGTACACTCCGTCGTAATACATTCGTGTAATATCCCCACTATGGGAATAAAACAGGTTGAAATCTCTAGGAAACCATCCTATTATTCCGGAATTGAAGAATTTCTCCGTTGTTGTCTTACCAAATCCCGGTATTCCAGATATACAAAGAATGTCGTATTTGTCCTCTAGCATTCCTTGAAGTGCTTCAATCAATCCCATCTTGTCAAAGCACTTCTTTCTAGGCATATAAAACCGTTCTTTTGGTTCTCTTTTCTTTTCCAGATATCGAAAATAACTATCAACAACCATATTCTGTGCTTCAAGCAGTACCGGTTCGTAGAATTTATCAATCAGATCATAATTTGTTTTATTATTAAACGCATATTTCTCTAAATCCCATATAGTGCCGCCTGTTCTTTCCATGCAGAAACGCTCTATAATGTCCTTAGAACGATTTGTAAGTTGCAACCCATACTGAATGTCATTTTCTCCGTTTATAGCCACCTTACAGGCTTCTATATACGCATTCATTACGGATTCATCTATGCCCTTTTGCTCTATGTAATTGTCATATCCTTGGATTGTCTTAATCAGATAATCAGATGCCAAAAGAAAAGCACCTCGCTTTCTAGCAAAGGTGCTTATAGACCTCTGCCTATAATTTTTCTAGGTTAGCGACTAACTCCTGTTGTTAGCCGGTTGGTTATTTATTTTATTTCAATGTCAGGGATAATTCTTTCTGGATAGAACACTAACTGATAATGGTACTTATCCGTTCCGGTTGGTTCTGTCTGCTCCATAACATAGCAAGTCCAATCATTCAGATATATATAATCTTTGTAATATGTATTCTCGCCCGTCTTAATCGTTACAACCAGTTCATTATTGGAATTATTACTAAGGCTCATATATCCCTCTGCTTGTAACATAATGGTGTCTGTTCTTGCGTTGGTTACTGTTATCTTTCGGTAAAGGTTAAATTCATCCGCATCTTTTGATAAATTGTGATTTACAGTAGTGGACGTTCTTACACATCCGCTCAATACAACACCAACCAGAACCAACATGGCAATTAAAATCATTTTCTTTTTCATAAAATAAAACCTCCGATATAAATTTTAATTTCCCGCTGCTACGTTTATTACCCCTTGTTTTTTAATAAGTTCATTATAATTATCAATCACATATTCTCCGTTGATAAAATAACGTTTGATTCCATATCTTTCTGCCGTTTCTGATTCAACACTACATCCATTCCAAGCCCATGCATCACGGATCCCAATAAACACATCTGCTTGTAACAGTTTCTTAAGGGATTCTCCCAAGAACCAAACAGCTTGATTATTGTCTTTCGGTGGATTATCTTCAATGTAGCTGTCAATCAGTTCAAGTTCCTCTCCCTCGAAAATTTCAGCAATTTTCTTCATCTTATCAATTGTTTTTCTGATTTCTTCCTCTGTTCTACCTTTCATTGGTACGCTTACAAATAATTTTTTCATAATATATTCCTTTCCGCTGATAATCAGCAATTTATTTTTAGTCCCTCTGTCAATATTCCGATTTTGTCACTATCTAATTTATAATCTCCGTTTTCGTCCAATTTTACCCATTGTGCATCAACTGTGATCATTGGTTTTTTATCCGCATGACCGATAAAATGCAATTCCATATCCGTACACTTTACCTTTTCACCATCAATAAACACTTGTGCCGTTTCACCATCAGATATTATTTTAATTTTTTCTTTCATTCTTCCACACGCCCTTTCTGGAAATTCACAGGTTCCTTTCCTGTTTCTTGTTTTACTATTTCGTTAGAATAATCATCTCCAAATATCCAAAACTCATTTTCTTTAAAAGTTCCACATTCCAATTCGGAAATTGATTTATCGTTTCCCATCATTCCACCTCTTTGTTGTGCTTACAATACACAATCTTCTTGTAAAGTTGGTTGGATTAACGCACCAACCATACGGATTTTCACGTCTTTTCTGACTAAGACGGTGTTTAGATGTTGTGCAAGTCGCTATTGCCGATGTAGATTGCTCGTGGAATATAATCCAAAATTAACAGTTGCATTGCACCGCCTATTGCGGTTCTTTTAATTGCCTAAAGAGGGGTGACAATATGGGTAACTACCGCAATTAAACCCGAAACCCACCGAACCTTGCGACGGTTCTTAACAGCTTTCCGCTAGTGGGTACTTGGGAGGAGCATATGAAAAATGCCCAATCGGGTGTCGGCTAAGAACACCCGCACAGGGGTAGACGGACTCGAACCGCCAATAACAAGAATCAAAATCTTGCGCCTTACCATTTGGCAATACCCCTAGCTTTTTATGCGAACGGTAACTCGCTTTCAATTCCATCTGGAATATTCATGAAACCATCACTTGACGGCTTGCTATTATTTGAATTGCTGCTATCACTCTTGCTTTGTGCAAACTCTACATTTTCAGCAAATACATCTGTCGTATAAACCTTGTTTCCATCCTTGTTCGTGTAACTTCCGGTCTGAATATGACCGTCAAGTGCAATCATATCTCCTTTGTGGAAATACTTCTCTACAAACTCTGCCGTCTTTCCTATCGCTACACAATTAGGAAAGTCTGCCTCATACTGCCCGTTTGTCTTGAACTTTCTGTTTATCGCAAGGCTAAATCTTGCCGTGCATGTATTCTTCTCATTGTTTGCATATCTGATCTCCGGGTCTCTTGTCAATCTGCCAACCAAAACAACTTTATTCATTGCATTCTATTCTCCTTTATTTCGTTCTAAAATACCGTTATTGAGATTTATACCTTTTTCACTTTAAAATGTCTTAAAATCAATTCTACGACGTTTCAGCACCATTAGAATTGTCTATCAGTTCCATGTATTTGTCTAAATACCATTTTGCTTTCCGCAAATCCTCTTCTCCGTTCTTCATATTGTGACGGTATATGTACTTGAATGCATTGCATACACAGAAATTCTTAGTTGCTTCAATCCCTTGCGTTTCTATCATCACATCTATGCACTCAAATTTCCCTGTCTCGTAATGTGACGGATGATTTACGTTGTCATGTTCTTTTCCCATCTAACTTCTCCTTGTGCCTTAATTGGCATTTCACCATTTCTGTCATGTTGCTACGTCTTTGACCGATTGCGTGCCCTTGCCTTGTCAATTGGCAAAACAGAACATCTCCACAACGTTCGCATTCGTCTTTTATTTCCACTCCGGATAATTTCATCAGACATCATCCTTTGCTCTGTGATTAGCACGGTATGTATCAAATCCATCCGGGTAACATTCGACCAATTTATCAACATTTGTCTGCATCACATCATCAAGCGAGAAACCAAACGATTCACACATCATTGCAACATACCACATTACATCTCCGATTTCTTTCTTGACATGACATTTATCAAGTGGCGTATTGTGGAAAATCCATTTCTTAATCATGTCGTTTAATTCTCCAACTTCACCAGATAATCCTAATGCAGCATTTACAATTCCACCCATGTCTTGAAAATCTGAAAACACTTCACAAGATCTTTCCAATCTTTCTGTCGCTTTTCCATCATTAGTTCTCATTGCTAATTTTTGATAATCATTTCCTGTCATTTACTCTGTTCCTCCGAAGCCCAGTTAATCAACCTTACACCAATTGCAATACTGCATACACATATAACCCAAATTGGTGCAGATACTTTTATCAGCAAATACAAAATCATAATGTACACTAACATGTTTAATCCCCTTTCTTGATCGTTACTCTTTTTTTGTTTTTGGAAAATTTTTTGAATTTTATCTTTCGTAGAATTTTTTAGAAATTTTATCTTTTGTAGAAAACCTATTCATCTAGGTATATGATTCTTCGCATGCGACTTCGCTTACTTATGAAGTCTATTTCTCTTTTTGTCCGAAACGCTACTAGCCAATTATCTTCGTTTAGGCAATGGTCTGATAGTATTTCTTTTTCTTCATCTGTTGGCAACCTTGGGTATTCATCTTTCATCAGATCACCTCTTACAATGTATCAGATATGGTATTATCCATATTGGTAATGTTATGAATGCTATTATATATATTATTGCTACAATTATATGTATAGCAAATAATGTTACATTACCTAGTATTGTATCTATGTCTTTTAATATCATGTTCATATCATCACCCCAATTACTTACTGCTTCCAGATTTGAATATTGTTGATAATAAACACATAATCAGCCAAATTCCTACGGCTACCGACCATTTAAACTTTAACCCAAAGCAAATAGTAATAAGCTTTATAATTCCGCATGTTACAACAAGGCTTAATACACAACTAATTAGCAATAATACAATTGCTAATACTATTATTGATAATGTTTTGTTTTTATTATTCATAAACTCACTCCTTGTAATTATTGTGTCTATAATATTATTTATTATATCTGTTGTTGTGTTGGTTAGTATTATATGTGTTGTTATATAATATAGCCTTTTTATTTTTGAGAATATTTATGGGTCTTAGTAGTGGCTCTACCAACTGCATATATAACCCCCTCCGCCCCGTTGATCTGCTCCGGTTCGGGACCTGTTCGGCTGCATTATGAATTGTATTTGAAATTCAAACTATTCAGACAATTTAGCACTATTAATGTGTAACTATTCGCAAAACCCTCGTTTTCCGTAAAGTTAAACTGTACATATATACCGCAAAGCCCTGTATTTACTAGCTTTCTGAATTGTGTATAAAAATATACAATTTGCTACTGTTCTACAACCGGCAACGGTTCGGAATTGTCTATTGATTTCGCACAATTCAATTGAGGTAATGCGTCAGCGGTTAGGGCTTGCTTCTGTCTATTGCTGTCGCTTGTATATGGACTAGCCCATCCGAATTGGCGGTTGAGTACGGCTATTACTCCGACTGGATTCTTGGCTCCGGTGACTAACTTATTCGACAAAGATTCTTCACGAAATGCCTTTAATTTTTGAAATACGCCAATTCCCGCCGCACTTGATCCATGCACTCCATTACTCCAATCATACACTGTCTGCCTGTCTATTCCTGTTAATGTACTATATCCGATAAGGGATACTTCCTTATCATACTTCATACACATATCATATATATATATATCTAATACCTTCATACACATATCAATATTATATCTATTACAACTACTCTTAATATTGTTATTAGGTATATTCATTAGGGTATTATCTTTTAATATATTAGTATTCTTAAACACATGTTTATATATATAATATAAGCAGCTATTCCAGACTGACTGTGATTCTTTCTTTAAATCCTCTATGTCATTTTCTTCGCAGAACAAATGTAAATATGTATCTATATCAGATTCAAATACCTCTACTCCGTCTTGTGTTTCCATCTGCTCTACCTCCTTTTCTCGCCTACCGAGATTGGTAGCCAAATTTTTCTCGCTTTCCAAGAAAATAAAAAAGCCCACAGAATAACTTATATCCTGTGAGCGTGTAACTCTTAACTGCTGCCGGTCTTGCTCCTATCTGTCTACTTGCTGCGGCTCCTAATCTGATCACCGGCATTTCAGAGAACCTACAAGCGACTTCCTAGGGCTTAATATAATATATATAACTGTATTTGTCAAGCATTTAATATAATGCCTATAAGCATATAATAGCCATATATCTATATATAAAAAGAGATAGTCATATATTAAATATAACTACCTCTTTCTCATACCGCCCAGTATGAATTTCTTGTCAAATGTAATGTCAACTACTCTTCGTCGTCCACCTCCACAATCTCGTAAAAATCCGGTGTGTAATCGCCGTTTTCCTTGTCCTCTTCCTCAAACCGTTCCAGCTCCTCTAATGCTTCCTTGTAGTCACTAAACACGTCAAAATCTGTGTTTCCTGTCTCTCGATCTCTCAATACATACTTCATAATTTCCACCTTTCCTTTCTTTTATTTTAAATTTATAGTTACTCCGTTTTCGTCTGCGTCATAGGATAAGACTTTCTCGTGCATTATATACGGCTTGCGCCTTTTCAACTCTTCATACGTTCCGGAAAATCCTTGTACCTCTCCGTAATATATCTCTACGATATAGTCATCCCTTGCCCCATCTAAGAACTCTCTCAAGGTCGGCTTGTTCTGCCGTTCTTCCTCGTATCTTATGGAATCCCTCAATGCTTCCAACGTTACGAACTCTTCCCCGCAACAGAAGTATTCTTCGCACGTGTCATTTATGATGCTTTCTAGCTCCTTTATTGCTTTTTCTCTCTTGGCAATGTACTTCTCGTCTACTTCTTTGTATTTAACAAGATCGTATGCATCACAGAAGCACATCTTACTAATTAGTGCCGTCTCAATCTGATCTTTGATCTCCCACGGGTTCTCTGTTCCCTCGTTTAATTCCAGAAAATACTTTTCCCGGCTATAAGCCGTTTTGATTGTGAATACTATGAATTTATTCATATAATCGCACCCTTTCTTTATTTGATATATTCATCATACCATTTTGTGCCTTATATGTCAATATCTATTTTGTGCCTTTTTTCAATATTTTCTCTTCCCTTTCTAGCTTCTCCGCAACTGCAAGCTTGATAAAGTCATTAGCTGAATACTTGAGCGCTTTTATTCTTTCTTTTGTGCCAATTTGTAGCCGGCAGTTTATCCGCTCGAATTTGTCATCATAGTTATATACTGCTTTCCTTTGTGCGGTGGTTGTCTTTCTTTCCTTTTCTTCCATATTGAATGCCTCCTTATATATAAGATGTTTTTACTATAACATTCTGTGCCTTATATGTCAAGTTTATATTTTTATTGGTAGAAAAACTATCTATATAGTTTTGTGCCTTATACATAATACACAAACAATTCTACTATTTTGTGCCTTATATTTATGCAACATTACATATTGATTTTGTGCCTTATATCTGATACTATAAATACATCGAAAGGAACAAATAACAAACCGGATCACCGGACATTAGAAAGGGGTTTTTGCCATGAAGAATTACAAAGTCTATGTAAAAGGAATGTACACAGGAGAAATCGAACTGCTTGCAAGCGAAGTTGTAGCAGTTGAAAGAGATTTTGAAATCAAACTTGTAGAGGTAGACAAGTAACATTTCATTTTCTGACAATTCCATAAATAGCGGTTGCCGTTGACAAGATCGGCGGCGGTCGTTGGGTGGATAGCAGAAAGCAAGAACATACAAACAAACAAGAAAAAGAAAGGAAGCGCAGAAAGGCGCAAGGTGGATATTATGAGAAAATTAACAGTTGCAGAAAAGAGAGAAAAAGCGGTTATTGAGTTGGCAAACCGTACAAACGGAGATATAGCATCAGCAAAAAAGGCAATGAACGCCTATTATAGACTTTGCGGATTAGAGGAAAGGCTATTGATTCTTGAGAATGACGAGAAAACTTGTAACATTCCATACACGAAATCATTACAGGAAAAAGAGCGGAAAGCAATCGAAAGAGTAAAGGGATATTTCAAGGAATTTGACGCAGTTCTTGTATGGTTCGGGTATCTCCCGACTATTTGCGAACCGGGAACCACACAAGATCTATATCTTGCACACTTCTACAACTAGACAAGCGTAGATGGTACGGCTCCGGGGTTCGATTCCCCGGCTTGCTTTTACCCGGATAACCGGGATATTTTAGAAAATGGAGGAATGAAAAATGGGAAAAATATCTTTTGAAGTAAACAATGGCGGAAAATTAAAAATTTCGCAAGAAAAACACGACGGAAAGGTGAGTGTAAACGTTGACAAAAACAACGGTTATTATATATCCGCTGGGGATTTTGTAATGCTTTTGAAATAAATATGTCAAAAATAACGACATTCAGAACGACTTTATAAATTTTAACGGTAAAAATTAGCAACCTTGGAGCATTGCGCCCGGTTCAATTCCGGGCGGTTGCTTTTGCAACAATGCAGCGCATACGGCTATATATTAGCCTGTTTTTCTCGTTTGCCGAGATTGGTAGCCGTTTTTTCTCGCTATACAAGAATAGTATTTTACGGTTTATTTTTATTTGTTTTTAGAATGGCAACCCGTAAGCCTATTATTTCCTAAAAATTGAAATCTAGGGCAAAATACGACCTTGTAGCTGTATTTTCTGCCCGTCTGCACCTTGACAATTTAAGACTACCGGAATATAATATCGTCAAACAATCCCCTATGTGCTTGTTCCTTTCGATCATGTACAATCACATACAGGATTTCATACCGGCGCACTAGGTCTATCTATTGGGCGCTTTTGTCGTGCTTATGATCACATTAAAAGCACCCGGATAGACGGCTGCCGGATATGTGACAGATCACACGACGCGACCGGAATAGATCAGATCAGCCGAACAGGTCCCGGACAATCACTATATTTTTTTCTCACGGGTAAAAATACCCCGAAAAATTTTTTGGGATTTTTCGAGGTCGTCAAAATAAAATTCAACCGGGAAACAGTCAAAAAGTAAGGTTTTCGCCGGTCGAAAAAATCAATTCACTTTTTCAAGTGAAATCTGCAAAAATCGAGCAAAAATTTCCAAAATTTTTAATCTCATATTTGGTTTAAAATTTTAAACATAGGGGGGTATCAAATTCTGTCGGAATATTTTTCGTGGCGGCAAAATTTTTATTTTTTTACGTTCATTGCACCAAATATCAACGACTTAGCCGCATATTCGCTTTTTCTTAATTCTTCAACCAATTTCTCCCTTGTCATTTCCGGATTAGTCTTTTGTATATACAATAATATTTCATCTACTCTATCCATATCTTTTCTCCATAACATTACTCATAATACTATCAGCAATATATATAATATCTTTGCCATATAGTGACATAAAATCTGCAATTATTTCTTCTGTCTGTATGTCTATATTGCAGTTATTTTCAAAGCTATAAACGTGTACCAACTCATGGCACAACACCTTGTTAGTCATGTAATCAGACATACCGTGAGCAATCGTTACCGTCTTAGTGTTGTTGTCGGTAACACCTAGTGTATATACATTGTCGCTACGTCTCAATTCTTCACTGTTCGGGCTTGCAAATTGCAATATCCACCGGTTATTATTTACTTTAAATTTCATGGGACCACCTCAAAACAGGCTATGAGTATTACACCCATAGCCCTTAATTTTACTGAATTTTTTGCATTAAAATCTGCATTTTTGTTCTTAAAAGGTTCTTCTCTTCATCAGACATATCCGATACCATTTCAACTACATCTTCCGTAAGAGACTTTGCGTACCTTTCCAACTCCTGCATTTTAGCTTTCTTATCTTCCGGTGTATTACCTCTGTGCATTTCCTTTGTCTCTGTGTATGTTCTCTTTGCACGATCATAGCCACTCTCATTCATGCCGGTTTCTGTGTAATACATTCTGCTGTGCGTGTCTCTATCCATGTCACGGTACATTTCCGGTGTCATGCGATAATTCGGCTCGCTATATCCACGGTAAGTTCCGTGTCCTTTTGGTGCAAATCTCCCATCCGAATATCTGTAATGGTCGTAAAATCTTCTTCCGGTATCTTCTCCGTACTCTTCTTTCAGTTCACGAAGCAACATTTTGTCGTACTCTTCTTTCTCTTCATCAGCTTTTTTCATAGCCTTTACGATTACTGCTTTGTACTCTGCTTCATTTAGGTCTTTAATCATGTCTACCACTTGCCCCATTTCGCAAGTGTCAACATTTTCCGTGCCTTTTTCAAGTTCACATAATGCCTTTTCGGTAAGACATTCAATCATTTTGTGCATTCTTTCAATGTGCATAACATCACCCCCTACGCTTCACGAACCGCAATTAAGTTAGCATTCTGCACTTCAATAGCCTGTGTAGACGTATTCTGCACCGCTACTGTACTGCAACATCCACAAGGCACATCAATATACGCCTGTGCCGATACGTTAAAGAAATTTTCTACTGCCGCAGGTGTAACAATCATTCTTGTTGATTGCAAAGGCTCACCGTCTACCGCAAGTGCAAGTGATATAGCTTCAACCGTACCGCCTGTTGGTATCTGAATATTTCCGCTAAACGATACGAGAAATCTTGCTCTGCACTGGTTTGTAATTCCTCTCAACTTAACAATTCCGCTTCCCTGTCTATGAACAATACATTTACTTCCGCCTACCGGTGTTTCTGTTAATGCAACATCTTCTCCGGCTGCAACCGTTTGTAATGTAATTCCTGTAAATTCTGCCATTTTATTTACCTCTCTTTCAAAAAATAAGGGCAAACATATTTCAGTCTGCCCTTTTGCTTACAAGTAATACCGCTTTTGCAGACATAATTGATTTAAACTCAATTAAGATACTCAATTATTCTGTTGTAATTAGCATCCGCAACTCTGGTTACATCCGCATCCATAAGCGTACGCATTTGGATTTGGAACGACATACGCCGGGATTGCGGTTGGATTTACAGAATTGATAATCTGATTTGTCTGTGCTGCCATTGCAGTAGTCAGAAGCGCATTCTGTCTATCCTGTGATGCAGCGTGTCTAAGATCATTGTTCTCTGCCTGTAATGTTGCAATCTTATCCTGACACAAATAATCTAAGATACTGCGTGTGCTATCTGCAATTGCCTGTCTTGTCTGGCAAGCCTGCGTAGCCATGTTGTAGTTAGTGTCTGCGAATCCTCTTTCGATCTGTCTCTGTGTTTCACAGCAACATGAAGCATTCTGCGCCGCCATGTTGGTAAGCGTTGACTGGATAGCGTTTGTATTCTGCATTCCGCTTACTGTATCAGCATTGATTGCCTGCTGAATACCAAATCCAGTCTGCAAAATATTTGTGTTGATACCATTCATCTGTGCCAACTGATCGTAGCCAAGATTGCAAATGCCGTTACTGATGCCATCAAGCTTTGAAACTACTGTCTGATTGTCAAAACCTCTCTGGATTGCCGCATCTGTATAACCATTTCCGGCACCGTTACCGCCCCAGCCATTACCGCCGAAGCCTCCCCATCCGAAAATTAAGAGAATGACAATCCACCAAGCACCATCGCCCC
>ERZ1035001.222-NODE-222-length-34935-cov-6.448394_pt1 | contig 34935 bp, 29 predicted proteins | sample MGYA00520685_ERZ1035001 | MGnify/ENA primary metagenome ERZ1035001 (study PRJEB33766, sample SAMN09781749) | gut metagenome | biome: gut microbiome | host: Homo sapiens | place: Madagascar | study: EMG produced TPA metagenomics assembly of the PRJNA485056 data set... | reverse complement strand
CCCTTAATTATATCCGCAGTTTCCATACCTGTATCCCCCATAACTCCCGGTATTATTGAACATACACACAGCCCCGTATCATCATTATCAATATGTCCATTAATATACAGGTTCTTTGCAACAAGTGGTCCAAGCGAGTCCGATGTAATATCCCTGTTGCCAAGTCCTGCCACCAAAAGACTTATGTGTCTTTTGGAGCTTATATTTTTCCCACCTGAAAATGGTATTTTATTATCTTGTCTGCTATCCTTTCCGTTATCTTTAACTTTTTTATTTTTTAACAGCTCACCTATAAGTTCGCTGATATAATTTTTCAGAATTTCGGTGACATTATTGTTATAATCTTCATTCATCTCATTTATCTTTCTTGCCTCTATCGTTATATAAGTGCCCATTGGCTTTCCAATCATTCTCTCACCTGCTTTATTAGTAACCTTCAGGCTTGTAACTTCTATCCCTGTATCCTTATCTTTATGCTGATTTACAATAATGCCTTTTAACCTGCCGGCTTTTCTTGAAATCTCCTCATTTAATTCTACTGCAAGGTCTGTTCTAATATTATTCTGCATATCTTTAACTCCCATATAATGTTGTATACATATTTAATTCCATACTTTATATGACACCAAGAATCAAAAGGTATTTTGTCCCTGAATTATGACCCTTGCATCATTATTTTTATATGAAAAATCTCTATCATATTGATTTTTCACATCTTATTATTTATAATGTGCAGGAATATTTATTTAATGATAAATATTTTTGTGAATTAATGGTTGACATTATGGACTTTCTACTATAAGATATATGAGTATGTTTACATTAGATCGTCCGTGTCCGGCTTTAATGCGAAACAGATAACTAAGATTATATTAATATTTGGAGGTGTACGGATTGGCTAACATTAAATCTGCTAAGAAGAGAGTAATCACAAGTCAGGTAAGAGCTGATAGAAACAAGGCAATAAAGTCTAAGGTTAAGACTTATATCAAGAAGGTAGACGCTGCTGTTGCTGCTGGTGACAAGGCTGCTGCTGAAGCTGCTCTTCCTGTTGCTATAGCTGAGATATCTAAGGCTGCTTCTAAAGGAATCTTCCACAAGAACACAGCTGCTAGAAAAGTATCTCGTATTACTAAGGCTGTTAACACTTTAGCTTAATTATTTTATTTAACATAAAAGACTGGTGCATACCCTCGCACCAGTCTTTTTTATGTAATAGGAAATTCCCTATTATATTTTACGCTGAATATTTAATTATTATAAGCTCTACTCCGAGCTTATCCTGCAATCTTCCCTGCTTTACACGTTCTTCTATATCTGCACATTCATTTAATATATCTTTAACTGTATCTGTTGTAAAATATTTTGCCTGTGAAAGATATTTACCAGCAACAAATGGTGCAACCTTTATAGCCGAAGCTATCTCTTTGCTTGAAAGCCCCCTTGCCGCAAGCTCCTTTGCCTGCAATATTCCATTAAACTGCCTTACTATAAGATATAGTATTCTCATCGGAGGCTCTTTTAATGTAAGCAAATCATAATAAAGCGAAAGTGCTTTTTCTTTATTCTTATTGGCAACCGCCTCAAGCATATCGAATATATGGCTTACAGTCTGTGTTGAACATACCGCCTCAACATCCTGCGGCATAACCATCTTTTTATCACTGCAATAGCTTATAAGCTTGTCTATCTCATTTCTTATAAGCTCCATACTTGCACCAGTCTTATCAAGAAGAAGCTCACATGCTGCCTCACTTATTTTATAATCATTGGAAGCCATCATTCCTGCTATCCACCTTTTAAGCGTTGCTGGTGTCTGATACTGCATTTCACATACATATCCATTAGAACTTACAGCCTTATATACTTTATTTCTCTTATCAACGTCTTTTTCTATAAATATTAATATAAGATAATCCGGCAGTTCCTTAATATAGTCTGCAATTTTATCATTAGCCGTCTTAAAATACCCGCTGTCACTTACTATAACAAGTCGTCTTTCGCTAAAAAATGGTATTGTCTCACATATAGTAATTACATCTTCAGGCTTTGTATTATCTCCTTCAAAATAACTGTAATTAATAGTATCATCACCTATTATCGCCTGTTTCATTCTATCTTTATACTGCTTTTTAAGATATTCTTCCTCACCATATATAAGATATACTTTCTGATATTCGCCTTTTTTAATATTATCATTTAAAGTTTTCATAAGTATAATTGTACCATTTATACTGCATTATTGTAAATATTGATGAACGCTCATTTTGTATCCGTCTGTTCTAATTATTATCTCTCCTAATGTATTTGTAACATACACCTTGCAGTTATTGTCTTCTAACCTTTCAAGCGTTTCACTATGGGGATGCCCGTACCTGTTATTGATACCGCACGATATAAGTGCATACTGCGGCTTAATTGTCTTAAGCAGCTTATCACTTGTAGCATATTTAGAGCCGTGGTGTCCAACCTTTAGAACTGTTATATCAGAAAGCTCATCTTTAATATCTACATTAGCTGCTCTCTCTTTATTAATATCATTAATAAGGCAGTCCTCTGCCCTGCTTTCTGCATCACCAGTCATAAGCATTGAGAATTTTTTATAACTTATGCAATAAACAGCAGAATAATCGTTACTATCCTCATAGTCGTAACCAGCACAAGGATGTATACATTTAATATCCAGCTCTCCTACTGTAAATGTATATCCTCTTACGGCATAACATACATTTATGCCTGCTTTATCAGCCATATCCACAAGCTTCATATATGCCTCTATATTCTCTTTGCCTTTAATATCCGGCATAACAATACTCCCAATAGAAAATGTATCATCACACATCTTAATAAGCTCCATAACTGCACTTATATGGTCATTATCCGTATGGCTTATAAAAATGCAGTCTATATATTTACAGCCCATCGCACGCAATGCAGGATACACCCGGTACTGTCCTGCACTTTTAATATCCGTACTTCCACCGTCAAACAAAAAATTATGTCTGCCCGAAGCACTTACATATATGCTGTCGCCCTGCCCTACATCTAACATATTAATCTGCAGCCCGTTATAAGGCTTGTAGTGCATATTAAGAACCAATACCACCAGCATAACAGCAATAATGTTGTTAATTGCTTTATTTACCAAGCTATGCATCTTGCAATAATTCTTAAAGTTATATTTAAAGGACGGCTTATTTATAATGATAAATATTATCATTAGCACACTATATACTATAATTATTCCTGCTGGCGGCTGTCCTGTTATTATTCTGAACTGTCCCAACCTTGAATTACGTTCGCACACAAAGTCATAGAAATCAAGAACATAATTGCCTGCCCCAGCCGTAAAATACGCAAGCTTAAGCGATATAAAACCAGCAAATGCTGTAATAATTCCCGTTATCATCACCACTGGCATAAGTGGTATTACAATGCAGTTAATAAAAATACTTGTCATGAATACCGAATTATAACTATAAAGCACTGCTGGAAGTGTCGCTAATGTAACCGCAATACTACATAGCAATGCATTAATAATGTACACTATCGACTTTTTTACTATTTTGCCAGTATTGTCCATTCTGCTATTTATAGCTTTTTCATCAGGCATTAATACAGGATATAACTGTGATATACCTATAATCGCCAGAAATGACATTATATATGACATACTATAGACCGTATATGGATTACGCCCAAGTATTAATATTGAAGCAGCTGACAACCCTGTAAGAATATCAAATGTCCTGCCATATACATCTGCAATTATAATAAGCACCAGCATACATACCGCCCTTTTGGCAGATACCGTTTCTCCTGTCATAATAAGGTACATTATAATAACCGCGATTGATATTACAGAAGCTTTCATTATCCCTATATATTTTCTTATTAGCTTATATACAGCCATACCAACTAAATATATGTGCAGACCGCTTATTGCAAGCAGATGTGCAATTCCATTTTTCTGGTATTCCTCTTTAGTCTTAATATCAAGCTCATATTTATCACCTAACACAATTGATGACATAAGCCCAGCTTTATCTTTATATACCTTTGCATATATACCCTTAATCTTTTGCTTAATTACATACAAAATATATCTAAGCCGGTTATTGTTACTCTCTGTAACTACAACCTTATCTGCATTGCATTTATATGGATAACCCAGCGAAATATAATACATATTAGCGTCAAAACTGCCATAATTTCTTGGCTTATCAAATTCCTTAACATCTCCAGTAACCCGCACTATGTCTCCTGCATTACATTTATTATCATCTGTGTATACAATAATTCCTGTATGACTGTCCGTATTATTAATATACAAAACATTATAACCATCCTTATTCTGCATATTATATATTGTGCCTGTAAATGTTATATCCTCATAACATTTTCCCAGTCTGTCACTTACTATGCCTGTTCTTATTATTGTCACTGGAAATATAAGAAATATAAGATAATAAAGACAGGAATTCTTATTGAATCTTACACATATGCGCAAAACTTCAAATGCCAGAATTCCAACCAATACTATTACAGGCACTGCACTCCAATGCAGCTTTTCCCTGTAACAATATGTAGATATTACTGCGGCTATAAGCTGAGTTACAGCCGCACTTAATAATGGTCTTTTCAAATAACTAACCTTTTGTTCCTTTCCGGAACGCTTATTCAACTATACCCGAATTAAATTTGTACAGCCTGTCAAGGCTTATACTATCCCTGAACGTATTCGTATAATCTCCGTTAATGAATATTTTAACAGACTCTATGCTGTCAAGAGCACATAATGAATTAACTATTGAATATATCTCAACATACGAACTCACATTAACAAGCTCGTCACGGAACTCATCGCTAAGATTAACATAGCACACCTTTTCTACAACAGACACGCCAAGAAGCTTGACGTCCTTTGGCAGTGAAGTGTATGCTCCTGCGGCTGTAGGTCCGCTTATAAGCCTTTGTACAATCATTCTTTCTATTGGCATATTCTTATTATAAGCAAGCATTTCCTTGACTTTAACAAGCTTTGTACCTGTATAATCTGCATAATACAACTGTACATTACGCCAGTCCATTTCTCCAAATGCACTGTCTGATTCCGTAAAATCTGTCTTTTTTAATGCACCTATAACTGTACCGTCCTCATACAAAGCTTCCTTGCCATCAACATAAAAATGTACATACAATACATCATCTATCTGCGTAAGCATTTTTACTACCGCTGCCCTGAATAACAGTTCAACCTGCGTACTCATCTGCTTATATGAAGATGAATAATTAAGTGCAATCGCTTTTCCATCAAGCATAACATCTAACAGCGTAACATTATCAGGCTTTATTATATATTCATTCTTATCAGCAGGCTTAACATTCATCTTATCAAGAAGCTGCCTTGCTGTATCTTCTATAGAAGTATCACTGTCAATATTATAATTCTGTTCTATAAGCTTGTCCTTTGAACTGTTCGTATAATAAACCGTATACTGCCTGCCCCCGTTCTGTGAAGAACACGCCGTCAGCTCTGCTGCCATACAACAGCATAATAATATAACCACCAGTTTATTAATCAATAGTCTAATTCTCATTCTTATCCTCATCATTTGACTCCACATAATTAAGCGGTATTCTGAAAGTAAATGTTGTTCCCATTCCTTCCTCACTATACAGCTTAATTGTTCCGTGGTGCATTAATATAATATTCTTAACTATAGAAAGTCCAAGACCTGTTCCACCTGTCTGCCTTGACCTTGCCTTGTCAACCCTGTAAAATCTCTCAAAAACCCTGCTCTGGCTCTCTTTAGGTATTCCAATTCCAGAATCTTCAACCCTTACAAAGAAGAACTGATGATCTGCATTAAGTGAAACATGCACCCAGCCGTCCATATCATTATATTTGATAGCATTTTCAACAAGATTAGATATTACCTGTGTTATCTTAACCTCATCAATCTGTGCCACAACCGGTCTGAAACTCTCAAATAACAATTCTATATTCTTCTTTTGTGCAAGTGGCTTTAACCGCTTTAACACAAGCTCTAACAGTTCATTAAGATTAACTGATGAAATATTAAGGGTAGCTGAAGCTCTATCAAGCCTTACCATACATAAAAGATCCTCAATAATCTTATTCTCCCTGTCAATTTCACTTACAATATCAACCATAAATTCCTTATATACTTCCACAGGAACATCTTCCTGCGTATTAAGCGAATCGGCAAGAACCTTAATTGAAGTTATAGGTGTCTTTAACTCGTGTGATACATTTGACACAAACTCAGACCTTGAATTATCAAGCTCACTGTTCTTGTCCATAATACTGTTAAAATGCTTTGCAAACTGTCTAAGTTCTGTCGAACCTTTAACGTCCATTCTCTTGTCTATATATCCAAAATCAACACCTTCAACAATATGAAGTGCTTTCTTATACGGCTTAAAATAAAAATATGTCACAATAATCGAAACAACAAGAATAATGGTAATTATCACAAATTCAATAACCCATATCCTGTCAAAAGCATTCCCTACTATCTGGCTTATATCTGATATATCAAGATTAACTACAAGAACAGCTATAAGCTGTCCCTCGCTGTTGTATACAGGAGAAGCTGCTTCTATATTGCCAGTCTTTTTGCTGTAATCAGTTATTGTCTTAGGACTGTCATACACAGTTATAACCTTGGAATTAATCATAATCTTTCCAGTGTCAACCGCATATGTATCCACGCTTATGTTATATTTCTTATCTACAAGCCTTATTCTTATTGCATTAAGCGATGAATAATTCATAAGATTTTCATACACTCCATCATTATGTGCTTCCTCGATGCTTCCGTACTTCGTAAATTCAGCCGCAATAAGCACAGCCTCATTATTAACGTAGGCTTTCCTTGCTTCAACAAGTGATGTCGTATATGAATATTTAACAGCCTTGACTGCTGAGATTGTCGATATAATAGACATTACTGCTATTATAAATACGAGCCTGAATCTTGTGCTTAAGAAAAAACTTAATATATCTGTTATTAATTTCTTATGATTCAGCCTGGATTTAGCTGATTGTCCCCGCGTTCCTTTATTAATATTAAACATTAAAATAATAACCTACTCCCCACTTAGTATGCACATACTTAGGTTCACTTGAATTTTCTTCTATCTTCTCTCTTAATCTTCTTATATGAACATCTACTGTACGTCCATCACCTGGGTAATCCGCTCCCCACACTGTCTTTAAAAGTACATCTCTGCTATATACTCTGTTAGGATTAAATGCAAGCAGTTCTAAAAGGTCAAATTCCTTAGCTGTAAGGTAAATCTCTTTGCCTCTGATAAAAAGACTTCTGCTGTCACAGTCAATTCTCATATCCCCGATATTTAATACATTACTATTAGCCTGTTCTTTCTCAGTCTTATTATTTCTTCTTAAGATCGCTTTCATTCTTGCTTTAACTTCAAGAATATTAAATGGCTTTGTTATATAATCATCTGCACCATATTCAAGTCCCATAATCTTATCCATATCATCGCCCTTGGCCGTAAGCATAATTATAGGAACATTAGAGAATTCCCTTATCTGCTGGCATACCTCAAGCCCATTCATCTTAGGAAGCATTATATCCAGAAGTATTATATCGTAATCATTGTTCTTAGCCATATTAAGTGCTTCTTCACCATCATAGGCACAGTCAACCACACTGTAGTCCTGTATAAGGCTGAATTTAATTCCTTTAACAATCATCTTTTCATCATCAACAACTAATACTTTACCCGCCATCTTTAATAATTACTCCTTGTTCAAACACATATATAATCTTTTATCTTGTTAAATGCCGCATCTTTTATTCCTGATACATTCTTTATATCTTCTATCCTTTTAAAAGCACCATACTTTTCCCTATAACTTATTATATCCAATGCCCTCGCCTCACCTATACCTGATAACTGCATAAGTTCAGACTTGGAAGCTTTATTAATATTAATAAGATTACTACTGCCTGTTCCCCCTGTGTTACCACCAGAACTTTCGCTATTACCGCCTGAATTCTCTGTGTTACTGCCCGATATTCCCGTGGCATTGGGATTACAGCCGTTGTTTATTTCATCTGTCAGGCTTATATCATCGTAAGCATATGGGATATATATTTTATCTCCATCTTTTAACTGCATTGCAAGATTAACTCTGGTGCCGTCTGCCTCATCAATAAAACCTCCGCAAAGTTCCACCGCCTGATACAGTCTCATATCTGCACCACCACTGACAACTCCTGCATTAACAACTGCACCACATATATATACATATATCTTACTGTTATTCTCATCCAGTCCGTCATTGCCTGCTTCGCTACCATTAATACCATTACTATTATTAACATCAGCAGCACCGCCGCTGGTAACTCCACCGATAATACTCTTGCTATCACTTTCCTTATCTGAAATATTATCTTTATTAATTATAACACTGCCATCTTCTTTGGTTGGTTTTATATAAAATATGCCTGCAATTATAATAATTAATACTAATACAACTGTTTTAATAATATATCTACGCTTTTTATATAATTTAATCAAGTCCATGTATACTCCTTATATCCATAATACATTATTATAAGATATAAAGTTCCCTTCGCATACATTTTTATTGTACCTAATTAATATCCATATTACAAGCAAAACCTCAAATATTACTATATAAATTACTGTACAAATAATCATTATAATTACCATATATCATTTACATAAAATACCGTTTTTGGTAAAATGTAAGCATTATTATCCATAGGGGGAAGCAATTTTGAACCAACAGACTAAACATCGACACAAATTCAGTTTATTTGACGAACAGACAGGTAATATTCCGTGTGGAAATATCGTATATATAATTGCATTTTTTATTCCAGTTATAATATTTACAGCCTTGTATTTTGCAAGAGAAATATTTCCATTTGGCAATAACTGTTATCTGCGTTCTGATATGTATCACCAGTACGCTCCATTTTTCTCTGAGCTATGGTATAAAATCCGCAATGCAGAAAGCCTTACTTATAGCTGGGATATCGGTATGGGAACTAATTTCACATCTTTATATGCATACTATCTGGCAAGCCCTGCTAACTGGATTATTGTATTATTCCCACAGAAATATATGATTGAGATTATGAACACTCTCATAATCCTTAAGTTATCTTTATCAAGCGTTTCTATGACCCACTATATAAGCAGGCATTTTTCCAATAAGAATATATGTATAGCTTTATTCGGGTTATTCTACGCATTTTCCGGATATGTAGCTGCTTATAGCTGGAACATTATGTGGCTTGACTGTCTTATACTTGTTCCTCTTATTATGCTTGGCCTTGAAAGACTTGTTAATGAAGATAAATGCTTTCTATACTGCATAAGTCTTGGATTATGTATATTCACTAACTACTATATTGCAATTATGGTATGTTTATCAGTTGTTCTTTATTTTATTGTGCTTGTAACTGCCTACAAAAAAGAACGTACTTTCAAGAATTATTTTAAGACATTTCTAAAATTTGCATTTTACTCACTGATTGCCGGTGGGCTTGCGGCATGCCTTTTACTGCCTGAGTTCTACACATTTTCTTTATCAGCTTCAAGTGACATTGCATTTCCTAAGAAATTAAGTCTTTATTTCAGCATATTAAATATGCTCACTAGACAATTAATAAATGTTCCTATCCACCTTGGACTTGAACACTACCCTAACATATACTGCAGCGTTGCTGTATTCCTTCTTTATCCTCTCTATATTATGGACAAAGACATCAATTTATGCGAAAAGATAGGCAAATCCGTATTACTGCTTGTCTTCCTTACAGCATTTAACCTTAATATACCTAATTTTATATGGCACGGATTTCATTATCCTAACAGCCTGCCTTGCAGACAATCATTTATATACATTTTCTTCCTGCTTACAATGTGTTATGAGGCATTAAGCCATATAAAGCGGATGACAAGCAGACAGTTAGGAATTGCCGTATGGATAAGCTTAGGACTTCTTGTACTTATTGAACAGATATTTGCAATTGATGAAACTTATGATTTTAAGGCAATTTACTTAAGCGGTGCTTTTATTCTTGTGTATGCAGGACTTATGATTGTCTATAACAAGACTAACTGGAAGCTGCCTGTAACAGTATTTCTTGCATTTATAGTCTGTATAATAGAATGTACTATCAATATGGATTCAACAGGAATCGGAACTACTAACAGAACCTCTTATCTTTTAGATTATGATGCTGTTAAATCTGTGACACAGACCGTAAGAGATGAAGATACATCATTTTACCGAATGGATAAGAAGTTTGGTGCGCGTTCAAAAAATGACGGAGCTTGGCATAATTACCACTCAATATCAACATTTTCATCAACTTCAAGTGCTGGAATGTCAGAATTGTTCGGAAAGCTTGGCTTTGAACATTCAATGAATGCCTATGGCTACAATGGTGCTACACTTGTTACTGAAAGCTTATTCTCGATTAAATATACAATTTCCAACCGTATACTTACAAGCAGTTCTCTTCGCGAATATTACGTTGGAGATGACGGCGAATTCATCTATGAGAATAAATATACGCTTCCACTTGGATTTATAACCTATAATAATGCAGGCGAATGGAATCCATCAGAAGCCAATGGAACAGGAATTGAGAACCAGAACTCGCTTATACAGACACTTACAGGCATTGCCAATGTATTTACACTTACTTATGAAAATGCCACCGACTCAAGCTTTGAAGTTAAGCCTGTAAAAGCAGGACATCTGTATATGGTTGTAAGAAATACGACCTGCGACAGCGTAACTGCCACTATTAACAATTCTGAATATACTTATTCAGGACTTAAAAATGGCAATCACATAATTGACCTAGGCTACGCCGTTCCAGCAGATACCGTTGTCATATCTGGCGATTCAGCAATGAATGCCAGCGTGTATACACTTGAAACTTCAAGATTTACAGAAGCTTACAATATATTAAATGGCAGTTCCCTTTCTATCACTTCATTTAAAGACACCAAGATAAAGGGAACTATAACAGCTAATAAAGCCGCAACCCTTATATTCTCCATTCCTTACGATAAAGGCTGGAAGGTATATATTGATGGCAGAAAAGTAGAGACATCTGCCCTTTATGATGCTCTCTTAAGCGTACAGATAAGTGAGGGCAGCCACGAAATAACATTAAAATATACACCTGTGAACCTTATTAAGGGTTGCTTAATTACAGCATTATGTATTATTATATTAATCGGTATTTATATATTAAAGAAGAAAAATATAACAATAAATATATTAAAAACCGCCAGTACAAATAAAGCTGTTGAAGCTGATGATACTTACAACGCATTATCTGAAGATTCAGCTGATAATACTCTCACAGATTCAGATGTTTCATCTGCTATGGATATAAATATCGTGGGTGATAATGATATAAATATGCTAGATAGTCTTGATGACTTCGACAATCTTGACAGTGATGAGATTAATTCATCAGAAGAATAATCAGGCATTCTATTAACAATTAATTATAAGCACTAACGAAGTGCAGGAAAGAGGTACAATATGAAACTTTGGGGCGGACGCTTCACTAAAGAAACTAATGAGCTTGTTAATAATTTTAACGCTTCTATCTCCTTTGACCAGAAGTTCTACAAGCAGGATATTCAGGGAAGCATTGCACACGCTACAATGCTTGCTGCTCAGGGTATTATCTCAGAAGATGAAGGAAAGCAGATTACTGACGGCTTAAAAGGTATTTTTTCTGACATAGAATCTGGAAAGCTTGAAATCACTGATGAATATGAAGATATTCACACATTTATGGAAGCTACCCTTATTGAGCGTATCGGTGATGCAGGAAAGAAGCTTCACACAGGCAGAAGCCGTAATGACCAGGTTGCACTTGATATGAGACTTTATACACGCGATGAAGTTAAAAATGTTGATGAAGAAGTAAGGGAGCTTATGGAAGTTATCTTAAGAATAATCAAAGAAAATGTTGACACTTATATGCCAGGCTTTACTCATCTTCAGAAAGCACAGCCTGTAACTGTTGCTCATCATTTTTCTGCTTACTTTGAAATGTTCAGACGTGACAGAAGCCGACTTCACGATATATATAACAGAATGAACTACTGCCCTCTTGGTGCTGGTGCTCTTGCAGGAACTACATATCCCCTTAACAGAGAGATGACAGCCGAGCTTCTTGGATTTGCTGGTCCTACTCTTAATAGTATGGACTCTGTATCAGACAGAGATTATGTTATTGAATTCTTAAGTGCACTCTCTACTATTATGATGCATTTAAGCAGATTTTCTGAAGAAATATGTATATGGAATTCTAACGAATACAAATTCATCGAATTAGATGATGCTTTCAGTACAGGTTCAAGCATTATGCCACAGAAGAAGAACCCTGATATAGCTGAGCTTGTCCGTGGTAAGACTGGACGTGTATATGGTGCTCTTATGAGTATCCTCACAACTATGAAGGGAATTCCTCTTGCCTATAATAAAGATATGCAGGAAGATAAAGAGCTTACATTTGATGCTATAGATACTGTTAAGGGCTGTGTAAGCTTATTCAAGGGTATGATTGATACTATGAAATTCAATAATACACGTATGGAAGACTCAGCTAAAAAAGGCTTTACTAATGCTACTGATGCCGCTGACTACCTTGTTAAGAAAGGGGTTCCTTTCAGGGATGCACATGGTATTGTAGGACAGCTTGTTCTTATGTGTATTGACAAGGGTATTGCACTTGATGACCTTTCACTTGATGAATACAAGAAGATAAGCCCTGTATTTGAAGAAGATGTATACGAAGCTATCAGCTTAAAGACCTGCGTTGAAAAACGTCTTACTCTCGGAGCACCTGGCCCTGATGTTATGAATAAAGTTATCGGACTTTATGATGAGTATATGAAAGATAATCAGAAGCTTTAATAATATAAAAAAGTTCCCAGTTACAATAGCAGCTGGGAACTTTTTTATTCTAATATAACTACATCTATTTGGAAAATGTACTAAATTAGTAATAGCATTATTTATAAGCCCACCTTTATAACCTCACCGTGAACACTATCATAAGTTGATGTCAGATAATCAAAGCTATACCTTGCTTCACCGTGCATAGGAACAGTGAATCTTAGCATCTTATTCCAATCCATTCCACGCCTTATCATCTTTTTCTTTTCTGAATGTAACAACAAATGCTCCTTTAATCTGCATGGATGTTGCCATATAATCATAAGTGACTAACTCCCAGCCGTCAGCCGCTCTCTCATTAATCAGATTGTCTAACATAGCAACATCATTAGCATCTGCCTTATCTGAAAGCCATTTAGTGCCAACCGTTAAAATCTCTGTTTTGTATGTATACATATACTCCTCCTTTATTAGATACTATCTTAACTTTATATATTATTATATTATATTGATTCTTTTTTTACAATTTGTAATTCATAACCCAAAGCATCAAGTATATGACTAAATGTGCGTATTGTTGGAATACTTTCCTTTTCCTCAATTCTGGAAAAACCTGCTGTTTGTTTCCTGTCAATACAGCTAATTCTTTTTGCGTAATATTTTCCTCTTACTTTATTAGAGCACAACATAAATGTTGTATTGTCAAATATAAAATTATATATTTTTATTCAATAATTACATCTGACCTTATTACACATTCATCTTCTCCCTTATAATTAAATGTCAGTTTAATACCACCTGACATTATCAAACTTCTTTACATTGAACATTTTAATATAATCAGATAAGTCTTATTATAGTCGCAAGTTAATTAAGTTACTGCTATGTAATATATTTGTAGTGCTGGCAGAGCATTTTAACAATTTAACAAAAAGCATTTAAATATAAAGAAATGAGGTTACTAATTATGACAACTACTTCTCAGTATGAATTAAACAAAGGACTTGCACAAATGTTAAAGGGCGGAGTTATTATGGATGTAACAACTCCTGAACAGGCTAAGATTGCTGAGGCGGCTGGTGCCTGTGCTGTTATGGCACTTGAAAGAATACCTGCTGACATCAGAGCCGCTGGCGGTGTATCACGTATGAGTGACCCTAAGATGATTAAAGGAATTCAGGAAGCTGTAAGTATCCCTGTTATGGCTAAGTGCCGTATCGGTCATTTTGTTGAAGCCCAGATTTTACAGGCTATTGAGATTGATTATATTGATGAATCAGAAGTACTTTCTCCTGCTGATGACATTTATCATATTGATAAGACACAGTTCAATGTACCATTTGTATGCGGTGCAAGGGACTTAGGCGAAGCTTTAAGAAGAATTAACGAAGGGGCTTCTATGATTAGAACTAAGGGTGAACCTGGTACTGGTGATGTTGTTCAGGCTGTACGCCATATGAGAAAAATGAATTCTGAAATCCGCAAGATTACATCTATGCAGAAAGATGAACTCTTTGAGGAAGCTAAGCAGTTACAGGTTCCTTACGACCTTGTACTTTATGTGCACGATAATGGAAAGCTTCCTGTTGTTAACTTTGCCGCTGGTGGTGTTGCAACCCCTGCTGATGCTGCTCTTATGATGCAGCTTGGTGCTGAGGGTGTGTTCGTAGGTTCTGGTATATTCAAGTCTGGCAATCCTGCAAAACGTGCTTCTGCTATCGTTCAGGCTGTTACTAACTATCAGGATGCAGCACTTATTGCCAAGTTATCAGAAGACCTTGGCGAAGCTATGGTAGGTATCAATCCTAGTGAAATACAGATAATTATGGAAGAACGTGGACGTTAATAATATAATCACACATAGAAATGAGGCTTACTATGAAGATAGGTGTACTTGCTGTCCAAGGTGCTTTTATTGAACACGAGCATATGATTGAAGAAATCGGACATACAGCAATAGAAATAAGACAACGGGATGATTTAGAGGGATTAGACGGTCTGATACTGCCTGGCGGTGAAAGTACTGTTCAGGGACAGTTACTTAACAAGCTTGATATGATGAAGGACATTAAGAATATGATTAGTAATGGTCTTCCAACACTTGCAACCTGTGCTGGACTTATACTTCTCTCTGAACATATAGCAGATGATGACACAGTCCATATAGGAACGCTTCCTGTCACCATTAAACGTAACGCTTACGGAAGACAGCTTTCAAGCTTTGTAACTAACGCTGATATTAAGCATATCGGCAATTATCCTATGACATTTATAAGAGCACCTTATATCGAAAATGTCAGCGATGGTGTTGAAGTGCTTGCAAGTGTTGATAATCATATCGTTGCCGCTAAATACAATAATCAGATTGGACTTTCTTTCCACCCTGAATTAACAGGCGACACACGCATACACGAATATTTCTTATCAACTATAAAATAGCTCTATTCAAAAATAAAAATCAGGACAATGCAGCAGAATACGCCACGCTGTATTGTCCTGATTTTATTATGCTTATATAGCGTTGAAATGTTATTTATATACGATGAATAGCGAAATTATAATTTACACTCTGACCTTTATGCCTTTTGTGTCTCTATGTGCCATTTTCATCTTAGCAAAGTCTATCTTCTTTCCTTTATATTCCATCGTGAATTCCATTCCGTCATCCATAATGAATATATCTTCTATATAATCGTCTTTGCCAAGCTTAATACCTCTGACACCTACTGCACTCTTCTTCTTAACTGGTATTTCAGAAAGAGGGAACTTTAAGAACACACCATTAGCTGTCTGTACAATTACATTTTTATTACTTACAATTTCTTCAACTTCACTTCTGCTGCCATCAAGATTAAACTTAGAAAGCGTTTCAACCTGAACGTCAGCCTTTTCAATGCTTACTATCTTGTCATCATCCTGAAGCTTTGTCGAAGCTACCGTTCTCTTGGCTACATCAAATTCTGCCGTGTCAACTATCTTCATCATGCCCTGACTTGTAACAAAGAGCAGCTTCTGATTTTTGATAGTTTCATATGCACACAGGTATATAATAAGCTCACCGCTGCTGTCATAATTTCCAAGATTATCTATTGGAGTACCTTTGTCCCTGAACTTAGTGAGGAAAGGAATATCCTTTACTTTAATCTGGTGAAGCTGTCCGTTATCCGTAAATATACATATTTTATCAGTATTCATACAGGTAAATACATACTTAAAATCGTTGTAGATAGCTTCCTTATTACGTTCATAAGAAGCTGTATCTATAGTCTTTGCATAGCCAAATCTATCCATAATAAATACAACTTCCTGTGCCGGAACTTCTTTTTCAACAAATACTGCAACCTTTGCATCAGTTATTACGGTCTTTCGTTCAACACCATATTCCTTCTTAATTCTTACAAGGTCGTCCTTTATTACTTTTGCCATAGCCTTCTTACTGCCAAGTATCTTTTCATACTTTGCAATCTTTGAAAGACATTCGTCATATTCCTTCTGGAGTGCAAGTATCTCAAGACCTATAAGCTTGTACAGGCGCATTTCAAGTATGGCTGAAGCCTGCTTTTCTGTAAAATCAAGCTTAGCCGCCTGATTCTTAGAAGCTTCTGACTTGAATTTGATATTATCAACATTACCATTAATAAGGCAGTCTTTTGCCATTTTAAGATTAGAGCTTCCACGAAGAATTTCTATTATAAGATCGATTATATCGCAGGCTCTTATAAGTCCTTCTTTAATCTCCTTATTGGCAAGCTCCTTATTAAGAAGTGTTGTGTATTTTCTTGTATTTATCTCATACTGGAAGTCAATATGATGCTTTATTATCTGGCGTAACCCAAGAGTTTCCGGTCGGCCGTCAACTATAGCAAGCATATTTACACCAAATGTATCTTCAAGCTTAGTCTTCTTATATAAAAGGTTCTTAAGATTTTCAATATCTGTGTTCTTCTTTAATTCAAGAACTATTCTTATACCTTCTTTTGATGACTCATTTGACACATCAACAATATCAGTTGTCTTCTTGGTTTCAACCAAATCCACTATATCTGATATGAACTTTCCAATATTAGCACCTATCATTGTATAAGGAATTTCTGTTATTACAAGCCTGTCCTTCTCGCCTTTTCTTGCCGCTGGCTCATATACAACCTTTCCTCTTAACTTTATCTTTCCTGTACCAGTCTCATATATGCCTGCAAGCTCTGACTTATTAATAACAAGTCCACCTGTAGGAAAGTCAGGTCCGGGTATATACTGCATAAGCTCAGTTGTAGTTATATCTTCATTATCCATATATGCGCATACTGCATCGACAACTTCTGAAAGATTATGTGTTGGAATATTAGTTGTCATACCAACTGCGATACCGTCAGCACCATTTACCAACAGATTAGGTATTCTTACCGGAAGAACTGCTGGTTCTTTCTCTGTTTCATCAAAGTTAGGCACAAAATCAACTACATCTTTATCCAAGTCTGATAAATATACATCCTGTGTGAACTTCTTAAGCTTGGCTTCTGTATATCGCATAGCCGCAGCACCGTCACCTTCTATAGAACCAAAATTGCCGTGACCGTCAACAAGTGCCATTCCCTTTTTAAAATCCTGTGAAAGCACAACAAGTGTTTCATATATAGAACTGTCGCCGTGTGGATGATATTTACCCATTGCATCACCTACGATACGCGCTGACTTTCTATGAGGTTTATCATAATTTAAACCAAGCTGATCCATAGCATACAGCACTCTTCTTTGTACTGGCTTAAGTCCATCCCTTACATCCGGAAGTGCTCTTGCTGTTATAACACTCATTGAGTAATCTATATAGGACTTCTGCATCAGCTCAGAATATTCAGTTTTAATAATATTCTCTGCCATTATTATCTCCGTATAATACTTTTATTAATATATCTTTTTATCAACCTGTTAATACACATAAAAATATTTTATTTTATGCATCAATCTCCGCTTCATTAGCGTGTGCATGTATAAATGCTCTTCTTGGTGGCACATCACTTCCCATAAGCATAGAAGTAACCTCTGTTGCCATTCTTGCATCCTCTATCTCTACCTGCTTTAATATTCTTGTCTCTGGATTAAGTGTAGTTTCCCATAACTGTTCAGGGTCCATCTCGCCAAGCCCCTTATATCTTTGCAGAGTAAATGTTCCGCTTGCGTGAAGCTCTTTATACCTTTCCAGTGCTTTATCATCATAAAGATACTGTACTGTCCTGCTCTTATCTACCTTCGTCTTAGTTCCTTCTGCCTTCTTAGAAGCTTTGTCTGCCTTAGGTACTTTCTTAAGTTCAGCCCTGTAAAGCGGTGGTGTAGCTATGTACACATGTCCCTGATTAATAAGTTCAGGCATAAATCTATAGAAAAATGTAAGCAGAAGAGTATCAATATGTGCACCATCAACATCGGCATCTGTCATAATGATAATCTTATCGTATCTTAACTTGCTTATATCAAAATCATTGCCGTAACCTTCAAGGAAGCCACAGCCAAATGAGTTAATCATAGTCTTAATCTCGGCATTAGCAAGCACCTTATCAATAGAAGCCTTCTCTACATTAAGTATCTTACCTCTTATTGGAAGTATAGCCTGAGTACGTCTGTTTCTTGCTGTCTTGGCTGAACCACCCGCAGAATCTCCCTCGACTATAAACACCTCACATTCCTCTGACTTCTTGCTCTCACAGTTAGCAAGCTTACCATTGGAATCTATTGAGAACTTAGACTTAGATAAAAGATTAGTCTTCGTTCTCTCCTCTGCCTTTCTTATCTTTGCAGACTTTTCGGCACAGGCTATTACTGACTTTAACTGTTCAAGATTTCTATCAAAATATAACTGTACCTCATCACTTGTAACCGCACTTACAACTGTTCCCGCATCCGGATTATCAAGCTTAGTCTTAGTCTGGCCTTCAAATCTTGGTGCAGGGTGCTTGATAGCCACAATTGCTGTCATACCATTTCTTACATCAAGACCGGTAAAGTTATTATCCTTTTCTTTAAGAACACCTAACTCCCTTGCATACTGATTAATAATCATAGTGAACTTAGACTTAAATCCTGTAATATGAGTTCCCCCCTCCTGAGTGTATATGTTATTACAAAAACCAAGAATATTTTCCTCAAACTCATTAACATACTGGAAAGCACACTCTACCTCTATGCCGTCTTCACTCTTCTTAAAATAGATAATATCCGTCACAGCTTCCTTGCCATTGTTAAGTTCCTTTACATATGCCTTGATACCATCTGGTTCTGAATATGTAATCTTTTCCTCGCTTCCACTTCTCTTATCCTCAAAATGTATTGTAAGTCCCGGATTAAGATAAGTTGTCTCGTGCATTCTGCTCTTTATTGCATCTGACTTAAATCTTGTCTTTTCAAATATCTCACCATCAGGAAGAAATGTTACTTTAGTTCCTGTATCATTCTTTCTGCATGTTCCCACTTTTTCAAGTGGTGCTACTGCCTTTCCTCTTTCATAACGCTGCCTGTATACACCACCATCAACCTTTATCTCTACTTCAAGCCAAACTGAGAGTGCATTAACTACTGACGCACCTACACCGTGAAGTCCGCCTGATATCTTATACCCGCCATCACCGAACTTACCACCTGCGTGAAGCACTGTAAATACTACCTCAACTGCAGGTATGCCTGCCTTTGGATGAATTCCTATAGGAATACCTCGTCCATTATCTATAATAGTAGCAGTTCCATCATTATTAAGGGTTACTGTAATCTCGCTACAGTAACCCGCAAGGTGTTCATCAACTGCATTATCAGCTATCTCATATATAAGGTGGTTAAGTCCTTTAGTTCCAACACTTCCTATATACATTCCTGGTCTTTTTCTTACAGCTTCAAGACCTTCAAGAATTGATATACTATTTGCATCATATTTTGCTGCCATTATATTCTACACTCCTGTACTACTCTAATTAATTGTTATTGAATTAAATAAATCCTCAAATCTTACATTAAAAGATGGTGCAGAAGAAACTTTTAACTTATTCCATTCATCTTTGTTAATTTCAACATACTTTGAAGACTCATATTGTTCAAATTTATCATTAAATGCCTCTAACTTCTTCTTTTCAAGAATTGATGACTTATTAACTTCTGTCTTCGCTTTATCATTATCTGACGTACATCTTATTATATAAAATCTTCCGTCAGCTTCTACGATTCCGCTTGTCTGGCCTGTTGAAAGTGAATAAGCTGTATCTTCAAATGCTTTAGCCATCTCGCCTCTTCTAAGTTCATATTCATATTCGCCGTCAGCATTATATTTCTTGGCAATTGCAAAGAATGAATTGCCCTCATTTAATTCTGCATAAGCTTTGTCAATTTCTTCCTTTGAGTCTGTTACAATATATTGTATATTTATTACTCTTGCATCATCTGAACTCACTTCAATATCCATAAGTGAAGTTACATCATTGTAAAGCTTTGAAGCGATTGCAAATTCAGTAAACATCTGATTAACCTTATCCTCTGTGATATCATACTGGCTCTTCTGTTCTTCTGTAAGACCATCAAAATACTGTTCTGCTGCCTTAGCTGTTTCATTCTTTTCTTCTCTTCCAAGAACTACTCCTCTTTCTTTAGCCATAGAATTCATACATCTTACTCTTATAAGCTTTACTCTTATCTGTTCTTTTATATATTCCTCAAACGGCTGTCCGTCAATATCTTCTGTCCATATACTGCTTCCAAACATATCTTCATATTGTTTCTTAGCATCTGACATTAATACTTCTGCCTCAAATGTATAAGTCTTCTGTCCATCAACCTTCATAACAACAGATTTTCCCATACCAGTTGAAATATATAATAAATTACCATTAAAGAACTTCATAAATACTAATACCGCAGCCACAGCTACAATAATGATAAGTGCTGTTATTAATCTTTTCTTATTTCTTTTCATAACTTCTCCATTCTGGTTATTTGTGATAAGGTTCATTCTTCATAATTCTGTAGCTTCTATATATCTGTTCAAGAAGAATTACTCTCATAAGCTGATGTGGAAATGTCATAGGCGAAAAACTAAGCTTGAAATCAGCCCTGTCAAGAACCCTTTTATCAAGCCCTAATGAACCTCCTATAACAAAGACAATATCACTCTTTCCTGATATTCCAAGATTATCTATTTTCTGTGATAACTGTACAGAATCAAGCATTTTACCATCAATTGCCAGAGCTATCACATATGCTTCATCTTTTATGCACGAAAGAAGTCTTTCTCCCTCTTTAGCCTTTATTATATCATTAACAGTATCACTTGCATTATCAGGTGTCTTCTCATCTGCCACCTCTTTTACCTCAAGCTTGCAGTATCTTGACAACCTTTTACTGTACTCATCTATTGCCTGACAATAGAACTTTTCCTTTACTTTGCCTACACAGCATATTGTTATTCTCATATCAGCCCAACTATGCCTCTACGAAGAAATATCCGCCGTTATTATCAAGCTTGAACACTTCAAGCTGTTCCTCAAGCTCTGCATCAGAAAGTTCTGATACATCCATTCCCTCATCGTCCATAATCTGTCTTAATTCTTTAATATTACTGCAATACTGTGCAAAACATTCCTCAAGAAAATCTTCTGCCTCCTCTAAATCATATACAACCGGCTCATCAAAAAGCTTCTTCTGATCTCTTAAAAATACCTTTGCACATTCTTTCATATGTTTTTCCATAATAATACTCCTCATTTCTACAAACATTATCTTATATATTAAACTCTTTTCTTAGTGTACCTTCAACCCATTCAGTTGTGTCATATGCATATTTCTTGATATCCTCACATGCTGTATCCATAACATACGCATATTTTACTGACTTAAGCATATCAATATCATTATAATTGTCGCCAAATGCCATACATTCATCTTCTGACAATCCAAAGTACTGCTGAAGCTGATGCATTGCTTTTCCTTTGGTAACGCTGCTCTCCATAAAATCAAGATATAAATCTCCTGAAACTGTAATCGAAGCTTTACCATTCCATTTGCTAAAGAAATGCTTCTTGGAATTATCAATTCCGCTTAAATCACATACCGCAATCTTTAATATATCTTCATCTACATCTGTGAATTTATCTATAAGTGTAGTCTTGTAATTAACAACCTTGGTCATTCTATAATGATATTCTTCTGTCTTAGGCTTGATATATGCTGTATGCTGGCCTGATATAAGCACCTCGCAATCAGGCTGTTCATATACATCTTCTATTATCTCAAGAGCAAGCTTTCTATCCATTGGTGTCTTGGCAATAACCTCACCCTTATATTCACATAATGCTCCATTCTCAGCAATGTATACAAGCTTATCGCTTACAGGCTCAAAGAGCCTTTTCAGGCTTACTATCTGCCTTCCGCTGGCAGGTGCAAAGTACATTCCTTTATTAACAAGTTGTTCAATCGCTTTAATTGTAGATGGTTCTACACTCTGGGCACCTTTTCTTAGTATTGTACCATCAAGATCACTTGCAATTAATTTAACCATAACTTTAACTCCTGATATACCCTTGCAACCGGAAGTCCGACAACATTATTATAGTCACCGTCTATCTTTCCAATAAATGCTGCAAATCTCCCCTGAATTCCGTAAGCCCCTGCTTTATCCATTGGCTCACCTGTACTTATATATTCTCTTATCTCATTATCACTAATATCATTACAGTATACATCTGTCTTTTCTGCAAAGTTACTTACAACATTATTATTCTTGATAAGTGTAACACCTGTATACACCTGATGACAATCACCAGCCAGTTCCTTAAGTATATCAAAAGCATTTCCCGTATCCTTAGGTTTTGTAAGAATATGTCCCTTATGGCTTACGATTGTATCTGCACCTATAACTACAACATCTTCATTCCTGTAATCATCATCATCTTTTACCATATCCCATACAGCCTGTGCCTTAATCCTTGATAGATATTTCACATATTCATCCGGCTGTGTAATTAAAGTTGTCTCATCAACATCACTCGTAATTATATCAAATTCTATTCCTATCTGTTCCAGCAGTTCTTTGCGTCTTGGTGAACCAGATGCAAGAATAATCTTACTCATATATTCATTCCTTTCAGAATTAATTCATTAACTATAAGATTATAACAGCTGGTAAGTCAAAAATCCAGTTATTACTAAAAAAGAATATGAACTAAAAAAGAATATGCAAAGCACATTTCCTAACCGAGCACGGCCGCTTGCGACAGACTACAGCTTCATATGGGTACATATCACCAGCACATAGTTCCTTTTATGTAATAGTAAATTCCGATAAAATTATCCATTACATAAAAAGGCTTCCTTTCTAAACAGAAGGAAATATTACTATATCTCCTGTCTGTTTAAAGGAAGCACATAATTATATCTCTGCAAATATGTTCATATACGCAGATATAATATTTATACTGATATTATTCTCTACTCAGTCATACTTCTGTTCATTGCTGATTCTACCGCATCAATTGAAGCTCTTATAATATCGTGGTCGATACCTATGCCAAAGTATTCTTTACCATCATCCCCCTTAATTCCTACATATGCAATAGCACTTGAATCAGAACCCTGCTTTAATGAATGTTCCTCATAGCACATTACATCACAAGGCTTTCCAAAATGCTTTGAAAGTGCATTACTTACAGCATCAAGACGACCATTACCACCCGCTTCTACTACTGTTGTCTTTCCATCAGCCTCAATTGTAACTTCTGTCTGAATACCATCAATCTGCTTGAAGTGCACTTCTGAAATCTTAAATACTGGTGTAAACTTCTTATAACGCCTTTCAAATATCTCAAGAACCTCATCTGCCGCAAGTTCCTTATGGTTAACATCCGATACATCTTTAACAGCATAACCAAGGTCTTCTCTCATAGCCTTTGGAATAATCATTCCATAATTATGTTCAAGGACATAAGCAACTCCACCCTTACCTGACTGACTGTTAATTCTGATTACGTCTGAGTCATATGTACGTCCAACATCTTCTGGATTAATTGGAAGATATGGAACTGTCCACTTAGATGGATCCTGTTCAATTCTATAATGCATACCCTTAGATATGGCATCCTGATGTGAACCAGAGAATGCTGCAAATACAAGCTTACCACAATATGGGTGTCTGTCATCTATCTTCATCTGTGTAAGACGTTCAAACATCTCTGCAAGCTCTGGCATATTAGAAAAATCCAATTCCGGGTCAACGCCCTGTGCGTACATATTCATAGCAAGATTAACAATATCCACATTACCAGTTCTCTCACCATTGCCAAATAATGTACCTTCTATTCTGTCTGCACCTGCAAGCATACCAAGCTCTGCATCTGCAACGCCTGTTCCTCTGTCATTATGTGGATGAAGTGATACAACTACATTTTCTCGATTATGAAGATTCTTGCTCATATATTCAACCTGACTTGCAAATACATGTGGAAGTGACATCTCTACTGTAGCAGGAAGATTAATTATACACTTCTTATCAGGTGTTGGCTGCCATATATCTATAACTGCGTTACACACTTCAAGTGCGTATTCTGGCTCTGTTCCTGTAAAGCTTTCAGGACTATATTCAAAAAGGAAATTACCGCCATCTGCTTCTGCAAGTTCTTTAAGAAGCTTAGCGCCCTCAATTGCAATCTGTTTGATTTCTTCTTTAGACTTTCTGAATACCTGCTCTCTTTGTGCAAGAGATGTCGAATTGTATACATGTACAATCGCTCTTGGTGCACCCTTTACAGCTTCAAAAGTCTTCTTAATAATATGCGGTCTTGCCTGTGTAAGCACCTGAATTGTAACATCATCAGGAATCATATTCTTCTCAATAAGTGTACGGCAAAGCTCATACTCTGTCTCTGATGCTGCCGGGAAACCAATCTCAATTTCCTTAAATCCAACCTTAATAAGCTTATTAAAGAATTCAAGCTTTTCATCAAGACTCATAGGCTCAACTAAAGCCTGATTACCATCTCTTAAATCCACTGAACACCATACTGGTGCTTTGTCAATATACTCCTTCTTTACCCAGTCGTTACACTCAACCGGTGGCATAAAATAACCTCTCTTATACTGTCTGTAATCAAACATTGCATTATCCTCCTGATATATTAATTATATTAGCATAATAAGTAAATTATACAAAAAAAATCTTTCATCTCCAGAGGCCTTAACCTCTAAGAGACGAAAGATATAATCTCACGCGTTACCACTCTTATTCGCAATTAATAATTGCGCTCTCACCGAATACGTGCATATTGCATTATATTCTGTCCACTATAACGGTTGGCTTCCGTCTACGTCTACTCTTATATCCTGCTGATATAATTTCGGGTAGCAGCTCCAAGGTGAGTTCAATAAGTTCCTTTCACTGTCTCGCACCTTCCGACAGTTCTCTGAAGCTGGTCCTTATCTAATATTCCTCTTCATTGCATTTACTTATTATCAATTATTGAAATGATAACGCATATAATTTAAAATGTCAATAGAATTTTCAATTATGTATTGCAATATTAAATGCAATATTAAATCAAATATTAAATCCAATTATGTATTACAATATTAAGTCCAGTTATATATTTGAGCTATGTATTAAAATCATTTGAAGTTCTTAAGAAAACTTATATCTTCCTCTGATACTTCACCATTAGAATATCTCGCTTTCTCATAGTCATCTGTTATTCTTCGTGCTTTTGCTTCATCATCAGTTATCAGTTTGCTCGTAATCTCTTCCGGCATCATATGCGAATCAACCTTTGCACCTGCCAACTTAGACTTTGTGACAACCTTTTTGGACTTGGCATATTTCTTATAAAGCTTTCTGTACCGTATATTGGCTTTATCTTTAGTATCCTTAACCTTAACACTTTTCTTTACTTTATATTCCTTTTCCTCGTCATTATTAATATATTCCACTTCATCTTTATCATTATCTAATGACTTTCTGAACCTGGAAGCATATCTGACTATTGTCACTATTATTAATATAATCACTCCGATTATAAGGAATATTGCAACCACCTCCATAAGAGCATTACCAGCCGCATTATTAACCATAACATCCATCTCATCCTCTACTGGTTCAGGGGAAGTTGTCGTTTCTTCTATATAATCGTCCATTACTGTATCATCATCTCCGCGGAGCATTAATAACAGTTTTAATATCCATTTAATAATTGCAAGCAATGCCATTCCAATCATAGAGAATATATTGCCATATCTTCCGTGATAGAATATAAGCATGCCAAATACCAGAAGCAGTCCGAACACAATCATTATAAGCACATTAATTCCCATAATTCTTCTGGCCGGGAATTCTGATTTACCTTCATTAAATACGAACACCTCATACAGCCTGCTTACCTGATTATATACGAACTGGCATAATACAAACATAACAAATAAAAATGCCTGTATTTCCATAAGCACAGAATTACCTTCAATACCTCCTAATATATAAAAGCCTATCATAAATATTCCATATGCTATATGAAGCTTCTCACTCGCATTAACAGCAATCAGCATATCATCCTTGCTCTTACCAGTTTCATCGTATATATTTTCCTGAACTCGCTCATATTGCTTCTTGTTTACATATAGATTCTTTAACCTTATTGAGTGTCCAGATATTGCCGCTGCGCATATCACATAACCTGCAAACTCCAGATCTGTGTCCGCAAGCAATGCCGCTATAACAACGAACACAAGATTAATCACCATAAATAATGGATAACTTTTAATATATTTTCTTGAAAAATATGTAACTATAGCTGGAATTATTACAATAAGGCTATAATATGCCTTAGATGTGTCATTACCGGCAATTCCTATATACACTCCCGCCGCCATTGATATGTACGCAACACACAATATAAGTATTTCCGTTATGATTTTACTATTTCTTAGATGTCTTATCTGCATCTTACTCTCCATTCCCACACTGCTTATACATTCTAATCAAGCTTTTCCAGATACAGGCTTCCATTGCCTGATACAACACACGGAACAATCCATATTTTATTCTGTTGTTTAGACATAAGTCTTTCTGCTGAAAGCTTTAATTTTCCGTGCTTGTTAGCTGATATAAGAACATACACCGAATCCTGCCTTTGGTTCTTATTATTGTATTCCTGCATATTATCAAGAATAATGCTGAATTCCTGCATAGGAAGCTTCAGATCTATTCTTGCAAATGCCGTGTTGATACGTCCAAAATGTGACAGTCCGCTTCCAGCCTCTATCACTGTCTGCTCCTTAGTATCAATATCACAGCCATTAGATATTACAGATACATTGATTCCCTTTCCTATAAGAAGCTGGGCCAGACCTGCCGCTATTGATATTGCCTGTTCAATAACATCTTCCTGCATAAGAACGCCCTCGCTTTCAAGATTAAGCAGGATACATACATTACGGCTCACCGTTTCATTATACTGGTTGACCATAAGCTTTCCCGTTCTTGCACTGGCATTCCAATTGACGTCCCTTATGCTGTCATAAGACTGGTAATCTCTTATTCCTGCAAATACGAACTTATCCTCTAACAGATATTTTCTTCTTTCAAGCTCACCTAAAATACTGTTATTGACCTGTAAAAGATTGTTAACATTTTCTGGCTTGGGATATACTGTAATCATATGATTAACATTTTTATTATTAATCATAATATCGTTCATAAAAGCACCTGCAAATACAGTTTCAATGGCTTCTAATCTATATACACCCCTTCTGGCACACAATACATCTATCTTTCGTGTTACCCTCTGGTTAGAAAGAAGTGAGAATACATCGTTGCGGTAAGTCTTATCTGTAATTCTGGAATTATTATCATCCTGCCCAAACACCAGATTCTTGTCTATGCTGAATTTAATATTAACACAAGGCAGTGGCATTCTCTTAGCATTAGTTACTGTCTCCACCATCTTGATAGTATCACCTTTTGTAGCTGTATTGCTGGAAAATGTAACATCAACCGATAAATTCCTGCTCCAATTATCCCTGTAGGCAACCCTCAATATGTTGTATACAATAACAACACCTATAAGCATTAATATTATATTCATCTATTGCTCCATTCTTCAGTAGGCACCTCTACCTGTGATAATGCCTCATTTATTGCCTGTTCCCTGTTCTCCTTAACAACTATTCCTGTATTAAATACAAGTCTGTGTCCCCATACGCATAAAGCGAGCTCTTTAATATCTGATGGAACAACATAATTACGTCCATTAACATAAGCGTATGCTCTTGCTGCATTAACCATAGCTATTGAACCTCTTGGGCTTATTCCTATTGCAACACTTCCCATATTACGTGTAACTTCTGCAAGCTTTACAATATATTCTATAAGCGATTGATGAATATATATATTCTTAACCTCATTCTTCATAGCTTTAATATCTTCTTTGGAACATATATTAGAAATATCTTCTATTGGATTATCCTTAAGAAAACGGTTAAGTATTGTAATCTCCTCTTCCTTATCCGGATATCCCATTTCAAGCTTCATAAGAAATCTGTCAAGCTGTGCTTCTGGAAGCGGATATGTTCCTGCTGTTTCTATTGGATTCTCTGTGGCTATTACAATAAATGGTTCATCTAACTGTAATGTATCACCATCTATAGTAACCTGATGTTCTTCCATACACTCAAGCAATGCTGACTGTGTTCTTGGTGTAGCCCTGTTAATTTCATCAGCAAGAATGATATTTGCAAATACAGGTCCTTTCTTTAATACAAAATCTTCACTTTTCTGGTTATATATATGTATTCCTGTTATATCTGATGGAAGCAGATCCGGTGTGAACTGCACTCTTCCAAAATCGCAGTCAATACTTTTTGCTAATGTCTTGGCAAGCATCGTCTTACCCATACCTGGAACATCTTCTAAAAGAATATGTCCACCTGCAAGTATGCTTGTAATTACTTTTTTTGTAACTTCCTCTTTACCGACTATAACCTTTGAAACATTATCTAATATGTCTGTTATCTGCATTTAATTACCCCGCCTTTTCTTTAAATTATATATTCTGTGCCTTACCTCATTTCACATATTAATATAATACCAAAAAACCACAGATGTATCAATAACACCTGCGGCTTTCTCACATAAAATTTTACCAAATTTTATTATACTTATGCCTGTGGTTCTTCTCCCGGAAGCTCCTGATTAACATCAATTCCTCTTGGTGCAACAGGAGTTGAAAATACTATCTGTGTACTTGTCCTTCCGAACTTCTGTAACTGTCCGATAAATGTATCAAGCTCCATTGTACTCGGAAATACAACCTTAAGAAGCATTGAATAATTACCTGTAACGCAGTTACATTCAACTACATTAGGGCAGGTTTTGATAAATGGATAGAACTCCGGCTTCTGTACAGGTGCAACTTCAAGATTAATAAATGCTGTTATATGATAACCTAATTTAATCTGGTTAATCTTAACCTCATAGCCTTCTATTATTTCTTCTTTCTCAAGTCTTTCTATTCTTGCTGAAACTGCTGGTGATGATAAAAACACATTTTCAGCCAATGCCTTAAGTGGCATTCTCGCATTATTCTGAAGTAATGTAATTAATTTCTTATCAATTTTGTCCATAGTTGTCCTCCATTAATCTGTGGCATTGCTTTCTTAACATCAAAAAAGAGACAATCCGAGCTTTGTATGCCTGAATTGTCCCCTTTGACTTAATTTATTAATTTATATGTAATATACACCTTTTTTTATAAATCGACAACCCCTGATTTTATGTTTTTTTATTATTTTTCTTAACTTTTCATCGTGTGTCTTCTTAATTTTTCTATTATAATGTTTGCTTTTTATACTACTTATATGGTAAAGTTCTTATTGTATGTTAATGATTATATTTAATGGAGGCACTTATGTCAGATAATAAAGATTTTAATAACAACTCTGAATATTCAACAGTAACATTATCATTAGATGATGGCACTGAGTTAGAGTGTGCAATAATCCGTACTTTCCCAGCAGGAGATAAGAACTATATTGCACTTTTACCTATAGCAGATATTGATGAAGAAGAAAGTGAAGTATACTTATACAGGTTTTCTCTTAACAGCAACAACGAACCCGTTCTTGAAAATATCGACTCTGATGAAGAATACGAAATCGTATCAGATGCTTTTGACGAAGAACTTGATGCTATGGAATATGAAGAGCTCTACGAACAGGAAGACTCTGAGAACGAATAATCAACATAATGGTCATCTATCTCAGTAACAAATCTCGAAATGGTTGTATCCTTGTTATATCTGCTTTTAGCATATAACAGATACAACTTTTCTTTTGCTCTTGTCATCGCGACATACATAAGCCTTCTCTCCTCTTCTATCTCATAATCAAGCACAGCTTTATTATAAGGAATTATCCCCTCAACCACGTCCATAATAAATACCACTTTGTACTCAAGTCCTTTACAACTATGCATTGTATGAAAATGTACTGCATTATCGTTATCTTGCGGATAAGAATTTTTAGAAGCCTTTATATTCTCAACTAATACTGTATTTTTAGAATTATTCATACTTATATTATTGTTATTAATATATTCCAGCCAGTTATCTATTGTGTCAAACTGCTTTGCCATTTCTTTGAATTCTTCAATCTTATCGTAAGCTTCTGTCCTGTTAATCCTATGCGTTAATATATATTCCTTATAATATTCTTCATAACCAATACCTTTAATTATATAATTAACTGCCGCATATGGCGACATATTTTTAATTATATTCATATCAAACTGCCAGTCATTGATTATATTTATCATTTCAGCATTATTATCATAAGAAGCTCTTAGCTGTTCATAACTAAAAGGTTCTTTTATAAATGTCCTTTTTATATATCTTAATGGTTTATTGACAATCCTTAAGATATCCTCTCTTTTACAGTTTCCATTCGACACCTTAATATATGCAAGCATATCCTTAACAGCCCAGTAATCATATATATTCTCCTGTTTCTTCTCGGAAATGCAGGGAATTCCATCATCAATAAGTCTGGAATAATATATACCATTAATACTGTTGGTTCTTGATATAACAGCAATATCTGATGGTTCAATGCCATCTTCTATCAGCTTCTTTATATTATCCGAAAGCATTTTCTTAAGACTATGTATATCTTTTGCTCCCTGTACCTGTATACATTCTCCTACCATACCTGCTGATTTGATATTTTTGTAATAGCGTAGAGAATTATTACCAATAAGGCTTCGTGCTGCTTTAACAATATTATCAGTACACCTGTAATTGACATTCAGATTTATTATTTCTGCATTACTATAATAATCTTTAAATGCAAGCATAATATCAGGCTTAGAGCCTCTAAATCCATATATACTCTGATCATCATCTCCAACAGCAAATATATTCGCACTATCCCCTGCAATCAATTTAATTGTGTCAAACTGCATTTTATTAATATCCTGAAATTCATCAATAAGAATATACTTGTATTTATCCTGCCACGCAGCTTTATAATCAGCCCTCTGTGTAAGAAGCTCATTGCACAGAACTACCATATCATCATAATCTATAAGCCTTCTTGATATAAGCATTCTCCCATATTCTTTATATATTATCCTGAATGTTTCGTAGGGACAGGCTGTACTGATATACTCATCTATATTAAGACACTCATTCTTTACCTTGCTTATCTGCGATAAAATGCTGTTTACCGTTTCATTTTCATCTGAATATTCAAGTTCAAAGCTTATAAGCTTGTCCCTGATAAAATTATATTGTAAATCTCTCGTAATAATGGAATTAACTGAATAATTATATGCGTGACGCAGTATCGTAAAAAATACCGCATGAAATGTACCAAATGTAACTGGTACATTAAGACTTCCTTCTAAAGACATAAACCTTTCTTTCATAGACACCGCCGCCGCTTTGGTAAAAGTTATAACCAGTATTGATGACGGCTTGATACTATGCTTAATAATAAGGTTATATACTCTGTTAACTATAACTGTGGTCTTTCCAGAACCTGGACCTGCAATAACAAGTGCAGGTCCATCTTTAAAATGTATTGCTCTATTCTGTGCTTCACTTAAATGTATATCTGTTCTGCTAATGATTATCCACCTTTCTTAGAAGCTCATAATCTTATCCCCTGAATCATCTGTGTTCTCAATAGATAAAATCTCAATCCAATAGCTTATATTACTGTTGACGACAACTTCTACCCTATCTCCAGCCTTGTGTCCAAGTATTGCCTTGCCAAGAGGCGATTCAATACTTATAAGTCCTTCAAGAGAGTCACCTCTTACCGTTGTCACAAGCTTAATCTTCTCTGTAGAACCATCGTCCTCATATTTAACTCCAACTGTATTATTAACACCAGCCTCATCATCTGCCGACTCTTCTGATATTACCGTTGCCGTCTTAATCATTCGCTGAAGGTATCTTATTCTGCTCTCATTCTGATTTTTGAACTTCTTGGCGGCATAATACTCAAAATTCTCACTTAAATCGCCCTGTGCCCTTGCTTCTTTAACATCATCAAGAGCTTTTTTCCTCACAACGTGAACCCTGTATTCGATCTCATCTTCCATTTTCTTGATGTCACTTGGAGTAAGTTCATTATTCATGATTACAACATCTCCTTAATATAAACATACCATTACTATAAAAATGCTATTTATTGCTTGTCTGTTTAACATATAAAATAGCTTTCTTTACCGGTGGAAGCATAATTACAATTATTGTAATAATTCCTTCTGCACCTATATATGCCGCATTATATGCTAACGAATATAATACAGCACTATTAAAGAATTCCGGTGTATACATCGCAAAGAATATCCAGCCTGATAAGAATGAGAAAAAGAATCTTCCAGCAATTCCTGCTATATAACCTTTAACCAACCCATTCCTGGAATTAGCAAATATTCCTGATAATCCTAATGCACCAAATGCAAAGATATAGTCAAGAAACATCTGTGGCAGACTGATAATATATGGATTAACAATAAGCTGTAATACTCCATACGCTATTGAAGCTGTCATACCTGCACTTATTCCATACCAGTATCCTATAAGCACGATAAACAGCATACTAAAAAGTGTTACTGAACCTCCCATAGGCATCTTAAATATAGTAATAAACGAAGTTAGTGTAGCGAGTGCAATAGCCATAGCTGATGTCACAAGCCTCTTTACACTGTGTGTCTTCTTATCCTTCACTATAAAACCAACAGCCAGCATAACAATGACTACTGCTATCAGCACTACATATCCCAGTGGTGTAAGATTATAACTTATACCATCCTCACTCACAATCTTTGTTGCAAGCACTTATATCGACCTCCCCAATATTAAATAATTATATATTCTTTTAGTATTATAACATATTATTAAATATATGCAATATTCCAGAATAAAAAGTAGTAGAATACGTTTTTTATTGAAGTCTGGGGTGTTAGCGGATTGTTGGGATTGCATAGCAATGTAGCAATCCAAACACCACAATAAGGGTTAAAATTCCTTTTAACCCTTACATCGTTAATATTCTATCAACTATTATAATCAATATATGATATCTTGTTTATTTATCATCTTTCTACCAGAATAATTCCCTATATGAATACTCACCTCTGTAATTGGAAGCATTGTAGTCCGGATACTTATATGGCTTGTAAGCATTTTCCATCGGCTCATCATCCTGCGTGTATATATACATATAATTATAATCCCACGTTACAATTTCATCTCTTGCATCACCTAAAAGATTAACCGCCTCCGTGCAAAGAGTTGGGTGTCCGTCATCAGGGAACTTTACAACCTGTATTCCATTACCATCTATCATTCCACCTCTCTTAACATCTGCATTAAGAAGTATGAAATCCTGTCCATCACCTGTCCAGTTAACCGGTGTAAGAAGATTACCATTAAGCTCATTCTCCATTTCCCACATATCATTGCCTTCACTGTCGTAGAAATATATAATGCCCTGATGTCCCCAGAAATTAACTACAGCCATCTCATATCCTTCTTTATCTGGACAGTAATTAGCAAGACTCACTCTCTGTGCGTGTCCAATTCCGTCCTGTTTTAAAATATTACCTTCAAAGTCACAAAGAATAAAACCTTGTGTACCTGCAACACACGCAAAGAATTTTTTCCCTTTATTAGGACCTGTTTCAAATCTTCCTGGTACAATTTCATCAATGTGGTCTACCTTAAACGGCATAGTCCACATTTTCTTTCCATTACAATCAAGCATATTATATCCAACCAGCAGTTCATCATAGCCATCACCATTAATGTCAATTGCAAATGGAAAATGTCCTGTATTCTTATCACTCTGAAAATGCCACATAACTTCAAGGTCATCATTTAACGCATATACCCTGCAATATCTGTCCTTAATAAGAATATCCCTTGGCTTGTCAAGTCCTCTGAAATTGCATATCCTCATTCCATCAGGGTTAATTCTGTCAAATGCATATTCTCCATCAGGAACACCTATAATTGTGCCATCTTCTTCCATTGTTGATAATGGTGTCTTTGCTCTTTTCTTAACATTTCCTGTCTTTCCGTCAAGTATAAGTACCTCGAAATTCTTGGCAGTTATAACCTCATCGTATCCATCACCATCAATATCATATATCTGCATTGGCATATCAGCAGATATATTTCCTATCTCCATATTATCTGTAGGTTCACCATACTGCCATAATATATTACCATCCAAATCCATAGCTGTAAGACAGCTTATAGTTCCATATGCATCTCTGTTGACTCTTTTCTGACACTGGGCAAGCACCATCTGATACTCTCCATTACCAAGCAAGTGTCCAAAACGCACCTGTCTTCCTGTTCCACAGCCTTTAAGGTCTATCTTCTTAACAAGCTTCATCTTTGGATATCTGCTCTGTGCTTCTGTGCATTTATTACTGTATTCTTCCCTCT